>Ga0209536_100000030_pt1 | contig 183417 bp, 157 predicted proteins | sample DeeMarSeWOR28_12_FD_187461 | JGI IMG/M metagenome (GOLD analysis project Ga0209536, IMG submission 187461) | Marine sediment microbial communities from White Oak River estuary, North Carolina - WOR-2-8_12 (SPAdes) (version 2) | ecosystem: Environmental > Aquatic > Marine > Intertidal zone >... | reverse complement strand
CATAAAGCCATAACCCCCTTGAAACTTACTGGTACGCCCGGCAGGATTCGAACCTGCGGCCTACGGATTCGAAGTCCGGCGCTCTATCCAGCTGAGCTACGGGCGCGCAGATCATGCAATAATCGGAAAGACCATTGCAGCGGTTTGCGGCTGCAATGGTCTTCGATTCGTGCAAATGGGGTGAGTGATGGGACTTGAACCCACGACAACCAGGGCCACAACCTGGGGCTCTACCAACTGAGCTACACCCACCATATGACAACCCTGGATAACTAACAAATCGAAAGATCCATATCAAGCATAAAATCGACCCCACCATACTGACGGCAAACTGGGTGTTGACGATGGGTGGTTCTGCCGCTATAGATGAGTTTCCATCACTGAAGGACAGAAAGGCATAAACCATTGAGTGGATTACACATATTCGTCATCAGAGCGATTCTGGCAATTGTGTTTGCCGTGATCGCCACCCGGATGTTCTACGGCCGGCTGGCGCCACTGATCATCGCAGGGGTGGCGGTCATTTTGCTGGGACTGGCCTACTTTTCAGAGTATTTACGGCATCGAAAACGCCGATAGGCCGCTGCAACCAAAAGACTGCCATGGGATCACGAATCAGCGTGAATCGCATTGGCTTTGAGGAACCGTGAATTGAAGCAGATCATTCTGGGAACGGCGGGTCACATCGACCACGGAAAAACCTCCTTGATAAGGGCGATCACCGGTACCGACACCGACCGGCTGAAAGAGGAGAAAGAGCGCGGTATTACCATCGAGCTCGGCTTTGCAGCTCTCGACCTTCCCAGCGGCCAGCATCTGGGAATCGTGGATGTGCCGGGTCACGAGAAATTCGTCAAAAACATGGTGGCCGGCGCCACCGGCATCGACATTGTCGTGATGGTCATCGCCGCCGACGAGGGGGTCATGCCGCAAACCCGCGAGCATATGGAGATCTGCATCCTTCTTGGCATCCGACACGGTTTTGTGGCACTGACCAAGATCGACCTGGTGGACGAAGAATGGCTGGAGCTGGCCGAGGAAGATGTGCGCGAGTTTACCGCCGGAACCTTCCTGGAGCAAGCGCCCATCGTCCCGGTCTCTGCTGTCAAAGAAAAGGGCCTGGAGGAGTTTATACGGGTTCTGGATGAATTGAGCAGCTCGGTTCCCGAACGGCCCCGCTCGAACCTTTTCCGTCTTCCCGTGGACCGGGTGTTCAGCATGAAGGGTTTCGGCACCGTCATCACCGGATCCCTGCTGTCCGGGCAGGTGCGCACCGGCGACACCATCATGATCTACCCTGGACAAATTACCTCCAAGGTCCGTGGCGTGCAGGTTCACAACCGCAGCGTGGAGCAGGCCCTGGCCGGCCAGCGGACGGCCATCAATTTCCAGGGGCTGGAGAAAGCCGCCATCGAACGGGGGGAGACACTGGCTTTTCCGGACACGTTGAACCCCAGCTACATGGTCGATGTCTCCCTGCTCTTTTTGAAAAGCAACAAAAAGGCCCTGAAAAACCGCACCCGGGTGCGCTTTCACACCGGCACCAGTGAAATCCTGGGCAACCTGATTCTACTCGATCGCGAAGAAATCAAACCGGGGCAGGAAACGGTCGCCCAGCTGCGCCTCGACACCCCGGTGTCGCTGGTCAAAGACGACCGGTACGTGATCCGCAGCTACTCTCCGGTGCGCACTATCGGCGGAGGGGCGGTGCTCAATCCCATGCCGCCAAAACACAAGCGTTTCCGGCCAGATGTCATCGACGGGCTCAGCCGCATCAATACCCTATCGCCCGAAGAGCTCGTGGCCTATTGCGTGGATCGATCCGGCTACCAGGGTGCTGCCTTCAATGACCTGGTGGTCATGACCAACATCGTCGACAAAACCCTGGAGCAATTGATCCAATCGCTGCTTTCCCGAAAACAGCTCATCCAGGTGGACAAGGACAGTCGCAGGGTCATCCACGCCAACAGTTTCGATGCACTCAAACAGCACCTGCGGCAGACGCTGGAAGCTTACCACCAGGCCAACCCGCTGCGCATCGGGATTCAAAAAGAAGAGCTGCGATCCAAGATTCCGTCCACTTTGAATGCCAAGATCTTCACGCTGCTGCTCAACCAGATGATCAAAGACGAAGAAATCGCGGCAGAAGAGGATACGGTGCGGTTGTTTGCGCATAAGATCTCACTGGGTGCCGACCAGAAGGACATCCGCAAGCGTATCCTTGCGGAATACAGCCGCAGTGGGCTCCAACCACCCTGGTTCAAGGAACTCAGCGCCGGGCTGAACACCGAGCCGGCGCGCGCCGCCGACGTCCTGCGCCTGCTGGTGGAAGAGGGGCAGCTGGTGAAGGTCAAAGAGGATCTTTACTTTGCTGCCGACGTGATCAAAGACCTGCAGAAGCGCCTGGTGGCGTTTTTGACCCAAAACAAAGAGATCTCCACGCCCCAGTTCAAGGAGATGACCGGGGCTTCCCGCAAGTACGTCATCCCCCTGATCGAATACTTCGATGCCAGAAACATCACTATCCGCATCGGAGATATCCGCAAGCTGCGCAAAAGCAGCTAACACCGCCCGCAACTGCGCCGCCGTGTTGAAACCCTAGACTCGTTGTACAAATTCGGCGGCCACGGCATCAACCAGGAGCATGCCACGGTCGGTCAGCGCGAGGCGGCCATCTGCGAACGTCAGCAACCCTTCGGCCCCCAGCCGGCCGATGACCTCGCCAAAAAGCTGCTCGAGGCTCACGCCGAAGCGGTCGTCAAACCGACCCCCGTCGATCCCGTCGGTGGTTCGCAAGCCTAAAAAGACCGCCTCGGTGATCAGCTCCGTGCGCTCGAGCCGCTCACGGCCGTCGATGGGAAGTCGGCCGCCGGCCAGATCGCCGATATACGCCGCAACGTCCTTTTTGTTCCAACAGCGCTCTGGCTCCAACCACGAGTGGGCCGACGGCCCCAGTCCCACGTACGGCACCGACAACCAGTACTTTTGATTGTGACGCGACCGCAGAGCCGCACTGCGGGCAAAATTGGACACTTCGTAGCGCTGGTACCCGGCATCGGCCAACCGCTCGACGGTGAGCGTCATCATGTCGGCCACGAGCGATTCGGCCGGCGGCCGCACACGGCCCTGCCGGAGATCTGCTTCCATCTTCGTGCCGGGTTCAAAGGTCAACGTGTAGCACGACAGATGCTCGACACACTGGCCGGCCGCCTGCTGCAGGTCTTTTCCCCACAGCCGCAGGCTCTGCTGCGGCAGTCCGTAGATCAAATCCAGGCCCAGGTTGTCGAACCCGGCACGCCGGGCCCAGGAGATGGTATCTGTGACCTGTCGCACAGTGTGAATCCTGCCGAGAAACATCAGGTTCGCTTCCTGAAACGACTGGGCACCGATGTTCAGACGGTTGATGCCCATTTGCCGGTAGGCGGCCAGCTGTCCGGCTGTCACGGTTCCAGGGTTTACCTCCACCGTGACCTCGGTGTCGGGCAAAAGATGGATGCTGGTTCGGACTGCAGACAAAATCCGTTGCAGCGAGTCGATCGGCAACACGGAGGGCGTGCCGCCGCCCAGGTAGACCGTGTCAAAGGCCAGAGCCGGATCGGCCTTCAGATCAATTTCAACCAGCAGCGCTTCCACGAAGTCCGGCTGCAGGGAAAGGTCGGAAATGGAGAAAAAGTCGCAGTAGGGGCACTTTTTCCTGCAGAAAGGTATGTGAATGTAAAGACCGGCCGGTTCCACAAATTTCGGGGGTTGCACAGGATACCCCACTGATGAAGGTTCGCCGCAGCGGTGAGAAGGCATCTTTATAGTACTGCAATGATAACCAGTGCGGTCGGCAACAGGGGCAACCCTATTTTTCCTTGTCCCAGCCGCCCAGCAGGTGCATGTGTATGTGAAAGATCCGCTGGCCGCCGCCCCACTCCACATTAAACAGCAGTTTGTATCCCGATTGATCGACCCCTCTCTGGCGGGCGAGCTCCCGGCCGGTCATCACCATGTGGGCCATCAGCTCCTGGTCAAGGCTTTGCAGGTCGTTGACGCTGCGAATGTGCTGAAACGGTACGATCAAGTCGTGCACCGGTGCATGCGGATGGATGTCTGCAAAGGCGACCACCCGATCGTCCCGGTACAAAAACTGCGTGTCGGTTTTCCCGTTTACGATGTTACAGAAAATACATTCTTCGGCCATTTTCCGTCTCCTCTTCCGGGCCTGCTGCCGGCTCGTCCGTACAGATCAGCGCTCCATCTTTGTTTATCGCCGCAGCCGGCCGAGATGTCAACTCACCGGGGAAAATCACCGCATTCACGGCTGGAGCCGTTGGGGCGGGTTATGGTCTGCTTACCACCATGCCGGCCGGCTGCGCGTACTCCCACCTTCCCTTGAGGGTCGGTGCGGTCAGTGATCGGCGCAGCTGCCGCAAAAACCGGGAGCGCGGAATTTCTCGGGCGCCCATTCGTATCAGGTGATCCGTGCTCACCTGGCAATCTATGAGTTCAAAGGACTGCGCCGCAAGCGCCCGGGCCAGATGCACCAGGGCGACGTTCGAAGCGTTGTCGACCAGCGTGAACATCGATTCTCCGTAAAAGCATCGTCCCAAAGAAACGCCGTACAATCCGCCGGCAAGCTCTCCTTCGGCCCATACCTCGACTGAATGCGCATAGCCGGCGCGGTGCAGATCGATGTAGGCCGACCGTATTTCTTCAACGATCCAGGTTCCAAAGTCCTGCTTCAACCGGGTTTCGGCACAACCGGTTATGACCGCTTGAAAGGCGCTGTCCATTGTCACGGAAAACAGCTGCTTGTTCAGCACGCGCTGCAGTGTTCTGGAGACGTGTATGTGATCGGGGTACAGGACCAGGCGGGGGTCGGGCGACCACCAGAGGATCGGGTCGCCCTCCGCATACCAGGGGAAGATGCCCTGCCGGTAAGCAGCCAGGAGGCGTTCGCGGGTCAGATCCCCCCCGACGGCCAGCAATCCTTCGCGGGTTGCAAAGTGCGGCGGGGGAAATGCGATCTTCTCAGATAGAAAAAAGACTGGCATGGAAGCGCGACATGGGGTGCTGGAAACCGGGGCACCATCAGAATCAAAGTGCCGCAACCGGATGATCGATTGAAGAGCGCCACTGCTCGAGCGGTACAAACAGGGCCGAGCCGGCACCCGGTACCGGAATCGGGCCGCAGGAATCCGCAACCGGGCGTCAGATCGCCTGCGATTTACTGTTCGGTATTGAAGGTGAGATTGTCGTCTTTGTCGATGTCCACCAGCACATTGCCGCCGGCGGTCAGCCGCCCGAAGAGAATCTCGTCCGACAGCTTGTCTTTGATTTCCGTCTGGATCAGCCGCCCCAGCGGTCTGGCCCCGTAGGTTGCATCGTGGCCCTTTTTGGCCAGATAGCGGCGCACCGGTTCAGTGATGCCCACTTTCACCTTTTTGACGACCAGCTGTTCGTTGAGTTCCTTGATGAACTTGTCGACGATTTTTTCCATGATCTCCACGCTCAGGGAGTGGAAGGTAATCGTGGCATCGAGACGGTTTCTGAACTCCGGGCTGAAAAACTTTTCGATGGCCGTCTTTCCCTTGGAGCCGGCGTCCTTCTGCAGGTCACCGAACCCGATGGTCCGGGCGCTCATCTCCCGCGAGCCGGCATTGGAGGTCATAATCAGGGTGACATTCCGAAAGTCGGCCTTTCTGCCGTTGTTGTCCGTCAGGGTCGCGTGGTCCATTACTTGCAGCAAAATGTTGAACAGGTCCGGATGCGCCTTTTCGATTTCATCCAGCAGCAGCACGCTGTAAGGGTGCTTTCGAATCCCGTCGGTCAGCAGTCCGCCCTGATCGAAACCGATGTAGCCCGGAGGCGCGCCAATCAGCCTCGCCACGGCGTGTTTTTCCATGTACTCGCTCATGTCGTAGCGCTGGAACTCTACACCGAGTATGCGGGCCAGCTGGCGGGACACCTCGGTTTTGCCGACGCCGGTCGGCCCGGTGAACAGGAACGATCCCACCGGTTTGCCCGGTGCCCCCAGACCGGCCCGGGAGCGCTTGATGGCCGTAACCAGCGACTGGATCGCTTCATCCTGGCCGAAGACCACCGTCAACAGTTCGTCCGCCAGCACTTCCAGCTTGGTTCGATCCGTGCTGGACACACTGCGGGGAGGGATGCGGGCCATCTTGGCTACGATCTTCTCGATATCGGAAGGGTTGATCTTTTTTCGACGGGGCGAGCCGGATAGTCGGATAAAGGCGCCTGCCTCGTCGATGACATCGATGGCCTTGTCCGGCAGATAGCGATCGTTCAGATACTTGTTGCTCAAATCCGTGGCCGCCTTCAGGGCCGCATCGGTATAAACGATTCCGTGGTGCTCTTCGTAACGGGATTTGAGTCCCTTTAGAATCTGAATGGTTTCCTTCACCGGGGGCTCTGCAATTTCAATTTTCTCGAACCGGCGCGTAAGTGCCCGATCTTTTTCGAAATGGTTTTTGAACTCTTCGTATGTCGTTGACCCGATGCAGCGAATCTCACCGGTGGCCAGCACGGGCTTGAGGATATTGGAGGCATCCATGGTTCCGCTGCTGGTGGCACCGGCGCCGACAATGGTGTGGATCTCATCGATGAACAAAATCGCCTGCGGCAATTTCTGCAGGGCCGCAATCACCCCTTTCAGGCGTTGTTCAAAATCCCCCCGGAACTTGGTGCCGGCCAGCATCCCACCGAGATCCAGCGAGAAGATGCGGACATCCTTTAAAATGTCGGGCACCAACCCCTGATCGATTTTCTGCGCCAGCCCTTCGGCCATTGCGGTCTTGCCGACGCCCGGATCACCGACGAAAACCGGGTTGTTTTTACGCCGCCGGCAAAGCACCTGCATGGTGCGCTCCATTTCAGACTGCCGTCCGATCAGCGGGTCGAGCTTTCCGTCGGCCGCCATCTGCACCAGGTCAATGGTAAAGAGCTCCAGGGGGTCTCCCTTTTTCTTTTTCTGCTTTTTATCGGTCTGTACGAACCCGCCCGACTCTTCATCGAAAGAGCTTTTGGAGATCTCGTGGGAGATGTAGTTCAGAACATCCAGGCGCGTGATGCCTTCCTGCTGCAGAATGTAGGCCGCCTGGGAATCTTTTTCGAGAAAGATGGACGCCAGAATGTCGCTGACCTCGACTTCCTGCTTTTCCGCAGAGCGCACGTGGTTTACGGCGCGCTGGATGACCCGTTGGAATGCAATGGTCTGTTGAAGGACATATTCGGTTCCTTCGGGAACCTGTTCCAGTTTCTGGGAGAAGAACTCTTCAAGAGACCGGTTCATCGTCTCGATGCTCCCACCGCAGGCTTCGATGATCTCGATTCCGATGCTGTCGTACAAGATGGCAAACAGGATGTGCTCGATACAGACGTATTCGTGACGCCTCTTTTTGGCCTCTCTGACCGCCAGGCCCAGTGTCACGCTTAGTTCTTTGCTGATCATGGTTTATTCTCTCTCCATGGTGCATTTAAGGGGAAAACCGTATTCCCTTGCAAGGGAGTGAACGGTATCCACTTTCGTTTCGGCAATTTCAAAGGGGTAGACGCCACACACTCCGGCGCCCGAATGGTGGACCGCCAGCATGATTCGGGTGGCATCTTCTATGGATTTTTGAAATACGGTCCTGAGAATTTCGACGACGAACTCCATGGTTGTGTAGTCGTCATTGAGCAGCAAAACCCGGTATAAAGGAGGTTCGGTCACGTCCTCCCGAGTCTCTGATAGGACCTCACCTTCGAATTCGGGATCGCGCTCACCCATGGGCATTGATCGTCGGATGGGTTCTGATGGATCGCAAGTTCATGATGCCGCAAAAAATATATAAGCATCGAAGCCGTCGGTTGTAAAGTGCCGCTGCCGAATGGGCATTTGGCACCGTGTAAATGGGCCGACTGTGCCGCTCCATCAGACCTGTATTATGATATCATATTTCGCGCTGAAGAGTCCACATGCAAATCCCGCGGATTGGCTGCAGTAGAGGCGGTGTCCTTGATTTTCGCCGGTGCTAGCGGCCGCAGCATTTTTTGAATTTTTTGCCGCTGCCGCAGGGACAGGGAGCGTTGCGGCCGACTTTCTTCTGGGTGCGCTTTACCGGCTTTTTTTTCGCCGGCTGGGCCGATCCGGAAAATGTCAGGTTTTGCTCCTGGGGCTTTGCGAACTCCTCCATCTCCTTGGGTTCGGCCAGCTGAATGCGAAACAGGATTCCCAGGGTTTCTTCCTTGATCCTGTGGATCATATCCTGAAACATTTCAAAGCCTTCTTTTTTGTACACCAGCAGCGGATTCTGCTGGGCATAGCCCCGCAGGCCGATCCCTTCCTTGAGGTGATCCATCGACAGAAGATGATCTTTCCACAAATTGTCCACGGTCTGCAGCATGACGATCCGCTCCAGGTGCCGGAACTCTTCGGCTCCCACGGACTTTTCCCTGGCTGCATAGACCGCCAGGGCCTCATCGGTGATCAACTGCGCCAGGCCATCGCCGGTCAAGCCGTCTAGGGTATCGTCGTCAAAGGCCGACAGCCGGAAATTGAACTGCTGGAAGACCAGATCGTTGAGCGTTTTCAGATCCCATTCATCGGCCGGAACCCGCTCTTCGGCGATCTGATCGGCAGTTTGTTCGGCTGCTTCCGATATCATCTCCTTGATCGAATCACCCAGGTCCTCTCCGTACAGGGCCTGGCGCCGCTGGCGGTAGATCACCTCGCGCTGCTGGTTCATCACGTCGTCGTATTCCAGCAACTGCTTGCGGATTTCGAAGTTGTGGCCTTCCACCTTTGACTGCGCGTTTTCGATGGCCCTGCTGATCAGGCCGTGTTCGATCGGCTCGCCCTCCTCCATCCCGAGTCGGTCCATGATACTGTGGATGCGCTCACCTCCGAAAATCCGCAGCAGATCGTCCTCCAGTGAAAGAAAGAAACGCGACGAACCCGGGTCTCCCTGCCGTCCCGAACGCCCCCGGAGCTGGTTGTCAATGCGCCGGCTTTCGTGTCGCTCGGTGCCGAGGATGTGCAGCCCGCCCAGGTCGGTGACGCCTTCACCCAGTTTGATATCCGTGCCCCTGCCGGCCATATTGGTGGAGATGGTGACCGAACCGGGCTGACCGGCCATGGCGATAATCTCTGCTTCCTTTTCGTGGTTTTTGGCATTCAGAACGGCGTGCTTTACTCCCTTTTTTTTCAGCTTGGAGCTGATGTGCTCGGAAACATCGATCGATATGGTGCCCACCAGCACCGGCTGGCCGCTGCGGTAGAGCTGAACAATTTCATCGATGGCCGCATCGTACTTTTCTCTTTTGGTTTTGTAGATCACATCCGCAAAATCATGGCGGACCATGGGCATATGCGTCGGCACCACCATCACGTCCAGGTCGTAGATCTTTTTAAATTCTGCAGCTTCTGTATCCGCCGTGCCGGTCATGCCGGCCAGCTTGTCGTACATTCGGAAGTAATTCTGGAAGGTGATGGTGGCCAGCGTCTGGTTTTCATTTTCAATCTTGACGCCTTCCTTTGCTTCCAGGGCCTGGTGCAATCCCTCGCTGTATCGACGTCCGGGCATCAGCCGGCCGGTAAATTCATCAACGATGATCACCTCACCGTTTTTGACGATATAGTCGACATCCCGCTTGAACAGGGTGTGCGCCTTCAGGGCCTGGTTGATGTGATGCAGCAGCTCGATATACTTCGGGTCGTACAGGTTGTCGACCTGCAGCAAACCTTCGGCGCGGGCCACTCCCTCTTCGGTGAGTGCGGCACTGCGCGCCTTTTCGTCAATGCTGAAATCCCGGTCCTTTTTCAGCTTCGGAATCACATTGTTCACGTGATAGTAAAGGTCGGTGGATTTTTCAGCCGGTCCGGAAATAATCAGCGGTGTGCGGGCTTCGTCGATCAGGATGCTGTCGACCTCGTCGACGATGGCGAAGTTCAGGTTGCCCTGCACCAGCGAGTTGCGATCGAACTTCATGTTGTCCCGCAGGTAATCGAACCCGAACTCGTTGTTGGTGCCGTATGTGATGTCGGCCCCGTAGGCCGCCTTGCGCTGCTTGTCGTCGAGGCCGTGAACGATGGTCCCGACCTCCAGGCCCAGAAAGCGGTAGATGTGCCCCATCCACTCCGTATCCCGCCTGGCCAGGTAGTCATTTACCGTGATAATGTGCACCCCCTTGCCGGTCAGGGCGTTCAGGTAGGTGGGCAAAGTGGCCACCAGGGTCTTGCCCTCGCCGGTTTTCATCTCGGCGATCTTTCCCTGGTGCAGCACCAAGCCGCCGATCAGCTGGACGTCGAAATGGCGCATTTGCAGGGCACGCAGGGATGCCTCGCGCACCGTTGCAAACGCTTCCGGCAGCAGGTCGTCCAGGGGACGACCGTTTTCGATCTCCTGTTTGAACTTCGCTGTTTGCGACTGCAGCTGCTCGTCGCTCATCCCCTGAATCTGCGATTCGAGGGCATTGATCTGCTCGACGACGGGCTGGAGTTTTTTCAGATCCCGCTCGTTTTTACTTCCGAACACCTTGGTTAACACACCGGTAAACATGTCGAATTCACCCTCCACTGTCCACTGTATTGATGATGCCTTCCGCCCCTTCAGACCGCCTGAAGATGACCGGCCGGCAGCCAACCCAGGCCTGCGCCCTGCATGGCAGACCGGCAACCGGATTGGCTCCATGCGCCCGGCCCTTCGCCGGTAGCGGTAAAGACCGGAATTTCCCCGATTGTGGTTGTCGAAAAGGCCGATATGACGGCGATATTACAGGAATATAAGAAGTTTTTCCAGAAAAACACCGACAGGAAATGAAAAACCCCTCATTATCGAGGGGTTGGGATTGCTTCGGTAGTATCGCGCCGTGGTTTAGTTCAGCATGTATTTCTCGGGATTGACGGGAATTCCGTTCAGGTGGACCTCGTAGTGCAGGTGCGGGCCGGTGCTGCGCCCGGTGTTGCCCATCATCGCCAGGGTGTCGCCACGCTTTACGGCCTGGCCGCGTTTCACAACGATCTTGCTCAGGTGGCCGTAACGGGTAACCAGACCGTGTCCGTGATCGATAATAATCATGTTGCCCAACAGACCCTTGGGTCCCTGGAAAGTGACGACCCCATCGGCTGTAGAGCTGATCGGCGTGCCCTCGCGGTTGGCAATATCATATCCCTTGTGAAATTCGCGCCGGCCGGTAAACGGGGATTTGCGGTATCCAAACCGCGAAGTGGTCCATCCCTGGCAGGGGCGAATGGCCGGGGTGGAGGCCAGCAGGGTTTGCTGATCCTGGAGAAAGCGGAACAGCGACTGGAATCCCCGATTCTGATTGTCGGAGGCCATGCGCAGCTGGTCCACCTGCTCGTGCATGTCCCGCAGCAAGCTGTTGTGCTTCTGGGTCAGTGGAATCTGGGCGTCCAGATCCTCCGGGATCGACCCGCCGACCCCGAACAGTCCGTCCTGTTCGTTCGGCTTCTCAATGTTGGCGATAATCCGGATTTTCTTTTCGAAATTGTTGAGCTCGACCAGCTGGGATTTCAGGTCGGAGATCTCGGTGGCGAACTCCTGGATCTGCCGGCGTTGCCGAATGATTTCATCGCTTTGCAGAGACAACGTGGCTTTGTTGCTAATGGCGCGGGCCGATTCGACTTTCAAGTGATAGTAGTCATAGGCCATAACGCCCAGGGTCACGAAGCAGGCGACCGCGAAAATGCGGATAAAGGTGGTGGAGATGGTTAGCTGTTTGACGGAGGAGCCGGAATTGCTGAGGACCATCAATGAGATTTTTTTTCGCATCGTTCTTACTATCCCGTACAAATTCTATCGAATCGTGTTGATTGCCCTAACTTTCAACAAGGATATGAAACCGGGCAGATACTTTTATCGAAACAGCAGCATATCCACCTGTTTCTGCAGACCGATTCGGAATTCGTATCACCTTTAACCGGCAGTGTCAAGCGGCTAAAATTCAGGTTATTGATAATATTTGCAATCCACCGGCAGTTTGCGGCCTTGAGAGTGGCGGCCGATTTCCGCCGGCAGAATCAATGCGAAAAAAATCCGGCCGTCCCGTACAGAGCCAACCGGAAGCCTGCTTTCGGCAACCTGGCAATCCTGGCCGTGCGGCTTTAGACCCATGGCTTTGCGTCGTCGCCTTTCGGGGACTTTGCCTTTTCGTGCAACAGATATTTTGAATAAATTTTACGCGAATCCCGAACGCTTGTCAAGCAAAATACTCAATTTTTTGGGGATATTGGCTATCGGTGCTGCCGGTTGACGGCTCCGGATCACCGGCGCTGTCGGCAGGCCGCCGCACTTTTTCGGCAATGGCTGAAAAAGTGCGGCGACGAGCGATGCGTCCTGAAATACATCGGGTTAGGCAATACCGAGTTTGAATTTCAGGGATTTCAGCGTGTTTTTCATGAGCATCGTGATGGTCATCGGTCCGACGCCACCGGGTACCGGGGTGATCGAGCCGGCAATTTCCTTGGCTTCGTCGAAGTCGACATCGCCTTTTAGAATCGCAATCTTTTTACCGGTTTTCTCACTGATTTTTTCTCCAACCCGGTTGACGCCGACATCGATCACGCAGGCTCCCGGTTTGATCCACTCGGGTTTGACCAACCCGGGAACGCCGGCAGCCACAATCAGGATGTCCGCTCGCTTGCAATGACCCTCGAGATCCTTTGTTCCGGTGTGTACAACGGTGACCGTGGAGTTGGCACCCGGGCCTTTCTGCAGCATCATGTTCGCAATCGGCTTGCCGACGATATTCGAACGGCCCACCACGACCACTTCGGCACCTTTGGTCTCCACACCCGCGCGAACAATCATCTCCTGAATACCGGCCGGTGTGCAGGGGGGGAACTTGACCTCATCCCCGCCGATCATCAACCGGCCCACGTTTACCGGGTGAAACCCATCCACGTCCTTGTCGGGATCGATTGCGTTGAGCACCTTTTTTTCATCCACATGCTTGGGAAGCGGAAGCTGAACCAGGATTCCGTGGATACTGTCGTCCTTGTTGTACTTGTCGATCAGTGCCAGCAGGTCTGCTTCGGGCAGGTCCGCCGGCTGGCTGTCCTGGACTTCATTGAAGCCGAGGCGATGAGCGGTCTTGATCTTCAGCGTCACGTAGGAGATGGAGGCCGGATTTTCTCCCACCAAGATGGTGACCAGGCCTGGCACGGCACCATGTTTTTCCTTGATCTGTTTTACTTCTGCTTCAATTTCGTTGAGAATTTCTTCCCGGATCTCCGTTCCCTTAATCAGCTTTGCCGTCATTCTTCACCCTCCTTGTTTAATAAGTATTTCCCAATTGCTGCCCAGCCAGCGCAGCAGTAAATGTTCGGCACTCAATGCTCACCTCCGGCCGGCGAGATAGGTTCTACTAAATCAATTGGTTTTCGATGTCAAGAATTCACCGGCCGCAGGCAGTGCGGCGCTCGATGACCTGCAGATAAATATCCAATTTACAGCGGATAGGGCATCTGCATCAGCCCTGTGGTTTCATCCAGCCCCAGCATGATGTTCATGTTCTGCACCGCCTGGCCGGCGGCGCCCTTTACCAGGTTGTCGATGGCAGACATCAGAATCAGTCGATTGTTGCGCGTATCCACCTCGACTCCGATATCGCAGTAGTTCGTGCCTCTCACGTGCAAGCTGTCCGGCGGAAGGCCGTCTTTGCGCATCCGGATAAACGCTCGGCCGTCGTAAAATGATTGCAGGCAGTGGTGGATATCTTCCCGCCGAGCCGCTTTCCGAAACCCGGCGTAAATGGTTGTCTGCATGCCGCGAGACATCGGCACCAGGTGGGGTACAAACGTTATCCGAATCCCGGTGCCGGCCTCGGCGCTGAGCACTTCTTCCATCTCGGGATTGTGACGGTGCACGGCAACCTTGTAGGGCTTGAACGATTCGCTCACCTCGCTGAACAAGGTGGTCAGGGACGGCGACCGGCCGGCTCCGCTCACACCGGACTTTGCATCGACAACGATAGTTGCCGGATCGAGCAGATCGGCTTTTACCAGAGGAATCAGCGGCAACAGCACGCTGGTGGGATAACACCCGGGATTTCCGACCAGCGAGGCGCCCCTGATCTCATCGAGATAGACCTCCGACAGTCCGTAGACGGCCTGCTGCAGAAGATCCCCGGCGGTGTGGGGCTGATAGTGTCTTGCGTAACGGTCTGGGTCCTTGAACCGAAAGTCCGCCGAAAGATCCACCACCTTTTTGCCCCTTTTCAGCAGCTCCGGCACGATCTCCATCGGCAGCTGATGGGGAAGTGCGGTGAACACCACATCCGCCTGGTCACCGAGAGTGCCGGCATTATATTTTTCACAGATCAGCTCGACCCGTCCGGCGAGTGCCGGAAATATGGCGTCAAAGCGTTCACCGATATGCTGGCGCGAAGTCAATGCCGTCAGCTCCACTGAGGGATGCCCGCTGAGAATGCGGACAAGCTCGGCTCCGGCATATCCTGTGGCACCCACCACAGCGACTCTGGTCATACGACTTCCCCTTTGTCCTTTCCCGGCAGCGCTGTTTTCCATAGCCGGCGTTGCGGAATATGGTTAGATAAAAAATTATCTCTACCAGAGACGGCATGGGTTTTCAAGGTGCTTTCAACACCGCGAAAGGCCAACCGGTCCGCATCGTCCGCGGCGCTCGTCGATGGCGGCGGCGTCCGGCCGAAAGGAGTCTTGACACCCGCCAAAATGTGATTACAATTACTCCAAGCTGGGTTATATAACTTATTAGAATTAAAAGAAAATATTTGTTTTTCCCATCTCGACCGCTCTGGTCACCTTACTATCATGAACTGAATTCGAAAATGGATTCGAAACGCAATAGGTACTGTCGATAGCCTGGCGGCTGTGCGCGGCGTATCCGGGCGCAGGGACGTCCGATCGGCTCGTAGGCAACCGTATATTGTCAACAATGCAAAGTTGGATGCAACACCATGTCATCAGAAAAGGGAGGTAACGGAAAATGAAAATCAAACCAATGAACGACAGGGTCCTCGTAGTGCGAGTGGAGGAGGAACAAAAAACCGCCGGCGGGATCATCATCCCCGACACGGCAAAGGAAAAACCCCAGGAGGGCAAAGTAGTTGCGGTGGGGCCCGGAAAGGTGAACGACGACGGCAAGCGGGTGCCGGTGGAAGTCAAAGCCGGTGATCGCATCCTGTTTTCAAAGTACGCCGGTACGGAAATCAAGATCGACGGGGTGGATCACCTGTTCATGCGCGAGGAAGACATACTCGGTGTGCTGGGCTAGCGCATCCGCTTGACGGATGGGACTATCAGCATATTGATCAACCGTGAGTTTGGAGGGACTGAGAAATGCCTGCAAAAGTGATCGCTTTCGGCTCTTCGGCCCGCAGCAAACTGCTGCATGGGGTCAACACACTGGCGGACGCCGTAAAGGTGACGTTGGGCCCGAAAGGCAGAAATGTGGTTCTGGAGAAATCCTTCGGCTCTCCCACCGTCACCAAAGACGGGGTGACGGTTGCCAAGGAAATCGAACTGAAGGACAAGCTGGAGAATATGGGTGCACAGATGGTCAAAGAAGTTGCCAGCAAAACCAGTGACGTCGCCGGCGACGGCACCACCACGGCAACCGTACTGGCCCAGCGCATCTACAACGAAGGCCAGAAGCTGGTTTCCGCCGGCGCCAACCCGATGGCCTTGAAACGCGGCATCGACCGGGGAGTTGCCGCCGTGGTCGATTCGCTGAAGGAAATGTCCAATCCGACCAGGGATAAAACCGAGATTACCCAGGTCGGCGCCATATCGGCCAACAATGACGAAATGGTCGGCAATTTGATCTCCGAGGCCATGGAGAAAGTCGGCAAGGAGGGGGTCATCACCGTCGAGGAGGCCAAGGGAATGGAGACATCCCTCGATGTGGTGGAGGGGATGCAGTTCGATCGCGGATACCTTTCGCCCTACTTTGTTACCGATCCGGAAAAAATGGCCGTAGTTTTGGAGGATCCGTACATCTTGCTGAACGAAAAAAAGATCAGCAACATGAAGGATCTGGTGCCCCTGCTGGAAAGCGTGGCCAAACTGGGCAAACCCCTGCTGATCATCGCCGAAGATGTCGAGGGGGAAGCGCTGGCAACCCTTATCGTCAACAAGCTGCGCGGGACGCTGCACGTTGCCGCAGTCAAGGCGCCCGGCTTCGGGGATCGCCGCAAGGCGATGCTCGAGGACATTGCCGTGCTGACCGGCGGCCAGGTGGTGTCGGAAGACATGGGGGTCAAACTGGAGAAGGTAACCGTCGATGATCTGGGCAAATGCAAAACCGTAAAAATTGACAAGGACAACACCACCGTCATCGACGGCGCCGGCAGCCGAAGCAGCATCGAAGGCCGGATGAAACAGATCCGCGCCCAGATTGACGAGACCACCTCGGACTACGACCGCGAAAAGCTCCAGGAGCGCCTGGCCAAGCTGGTGGGCGGTGTGGCGGTCTTGAACATCGGAGCAGCCACGGAAACCGAGATGAAGGAAAAAAAGGCCCGGGTGGAAGATGCGCTGAATGCGACCCGCGCCGCAGTCGAAGAAGGTATCGTCCCCGGTGGCGGAGTGGCCTTGCTGCGGTGTATCGGGGCGCTGGAGAAGACGCGGGACAAGGTCCGCGGGGAGGAAAAAAGCGGTATCGACATCCTCAAGCGTGCGCTGCAGGAGCCGCTGCGGCAGATCGCTGAAAATGCCGGCTTCGAAGGATCGGTGGTCATCAACAAAGTATTGGCCGGCAAGGACGACTACGGCTTCAACGCAGAAAGCGGACAGTACGAAAACCTGCTGGCCGCCGGCGTCATCGATCCCACCAAAGTGGTTCGATTTGCACTGCAGAACGCGGCTTCGGTGGCTTCCCTGATGCTTACCACCGAAGCCATGGTCACCGAAAAACCGGAGAAGAAGAAGGCTGAGCCGATGCCGGATATGGATGAAGACATGTACTAAAATCGGGCAGGCTGGTCGGGCCCGGCGATTCCGGTATCCTGCCGGTGCCCGACCGCACGGCAGACCGCAGGGGTCGGCTGCGTCGGATTTCGGTTGCCGCCGGAAACGCGACCGCCGACCCGCCCCGGTCGCTGCCTTTTAATCCCCTGACATTTGCTGTATAATGATCGATCATGCCGGTATACGAATACGAACATACAAATCAGGGCAAACCGGGCGAAGGCAGTTGCGAGCGCGGCAGGATTTTCGAGGTGAAACAGTCGATGCAGGACGCCGCGCTCACCCGATGCCCCCATTGCAAGGCTCCGGTAAAACGCATCCTTTCGGCTCCATACATCAGCAGTCAAAAGAGCAACAGTGAGCTGCGCGACCTCGGATTTACCAAGCTGGTAAAACGCGATGACGGGGTCTATGAAAACGTCACCCGCCGGGATGGGGAAAGCCGTTACATGCATCGCGACAAACCCGAAACCATACCCCACCTGCATAAAACCATCTCCGACTAAAACTTGATCTCCTATATGCGTATCTGGATTCGGAGCTGTGTTGTGGGCCGGCTCAAAATGCTCACATACTTCGGTGTATGCTCCGCTTTTTCGCCACCCCACGCCTTGCTCCGAAACCCCATCCACTATCTATGAGATCAAGTTTCATATCCGATATAAGAAGATGGCCTGTCATCACTGATGACAGGCCATGAACTCTGATCCTGCTCCAACGATTTTTACCGCGTTACAGTTCTATCCGCCCAGGTAGGCTTTTTTTACATCCGGGTTTTCCAGCAATTCCGCCGATGGTCCCTGCATCACCAGGTTACCGCTCTCCAATACGTAACCGCGCTGGGCAAATTTCAGCGCCATGCGGGCATTCTGCTCCACCAGCAAGATGGTGGTGCCTTCCTGGTTGATCTCTTTGAGCGCATTGAACACATCGAGCATCAGCAGAGGTGCCAGCCCCATCGAGGGCTCATCGAGCAGCATGATCTTTCTGCCGCTCATCAACGCCCGGCCGATGGCCAGCATCTGCTGCTCACCGCCGCTCAGCGTTCCGGCCTTCTGCAACCGGCGTTCTTCCAGTCGGGGAAATATATTGAAAACACGCTGTATGTCAGCCTCCACGTTGTGGCGATCTTTGCGGGCGAAGGTGGCCAGCTGAAGGTTCTCCAGAACGGTGAGGTTGCCGAACAAACGCCTTCCCTCGGGAACGTGTGAGATTCCCAGTTCACTGACGACTTTGTCGGCCGGGTATTTGAGAAGATCTATATCCCGCAGCATCATGCGGGTGTCCTTCTCCACTGGTACCATGCGCGAAATCGCTCGCAGTGTTGTGCTTTTCCCTGCCCCGTTGGCGCCGATGATCGTCACGATCTCGCCTTCTTCAATCTCGAAGTCGATCCCGTGCAGTGCTTTGATCCGGCCGTATGATACCTGCAGGTTTCTAACTGAAAGGAGCATTATTCTATGGCCTCCTTTCCGAGGTAGGCGTCGATGACCTCCGGGTTGTTCTGGATCTCGTCCGGGCTTCCTTCGGCGATGACTTCACCGAATACCAGTGTCTGGATGGCCTCGCAGAGTTCCATGACCAGTTTCAACCGGTGCTCGATTAAAAAAATCGCCACCCCGAAAGTCTGGTGAACCTGCCGAATGATATCCATCATCTGGATCAACTCTTCCGGGTTCATTCCAGCGGTAGGCTCGTCCAGAAACAGGATCTTCGGCTCCATGGAAAGCGCCCGGGCCATTTCTACCCGCCGCTGGTCACCATACGGGAGGTTGAGCACGTTCTGGTGCGCGAGATGACCGATGTTGAACAATTCCAGAAGCTGGTGGGCCTTCTGTTCGGATTCCTCTTCCTCCCGGTGGCGTTTGGCGGTCCCGAAAAAAGCTCCGATCAGACCGTAGGTCAGGCGAGAGTAGCGGGCCATCATAATATGTTCAAGAACGGTCAAGTGGCGCCAGAGCAGCAGGTTCTGGAAGGTGCGTCCGATCCCGCGGGAAGCGATCTGGTACGGTTGCAGACCTACGACATTGCGCCCTTCGAGCCGCACGGTGCCCTCGGTGGGCCGGTGTATACCGGTAATCAGGTTGAAAATAGTGGTTTTACCGGCACCGTTCGGCCCGATCAACCCCCGGATCTGACCGGGTTCGATCTGCAGGTTATAATTGTGGACAGCACGCAACCCACCGAAATAGTGGGTCATTCTATCCACTTCCAGCAGCGCCATGTTATACCTCTTTGCGTTTCGGTTGGATTACTTTCTTCACGTTGAACTCTTTGAAAGCGATCAGACCGGTGGGTCGGAAAATCATCACCAGAATCAGCAACAGTGGAATGACGATCCACTTGAACAGCTCCAGGGGCCGCAGCATTTCACTGAGCAGGTTGAGGCTCAGGGCCCCGACGATCGACCCGTAAACGGAATTCAGGCCGCCGAAATAGACCATCGCAAGCACTTCCGCCAGCTGCTGGATTCCAAACATCGCCGGATTAACGTAGCGGATCACATGGGCGAACAGCCCACCGGCCACACCGGCCCAGAAGGCCGCGAACATGAACGCGAGGATCTTGGTGCGCCGGGTGTTGACCGTCATGGCGTTGGCCGCGGTTTCCTCGTCCCGCACCGCGTTGAGCGCCTTTCCGATGGTGGAGCGAACGAAATTGTTGATCACCCATATGCAAACGACGGTCCAGATGAACACTGTCGGCAGGTTGGCCCAGTTCGGTTGACCGGCCAGCCCCCGCGGCCCTCCGACAAATTCGAGGTTTTCAAAAAGGCTTTTGACGATGAACATAAACGCCAGGGAGATGATGGCCAGGTAGTCCCCCCTGGTCCGGAAAGAAGGAATCGCTACCACCAGCGCCCCAAGGGCGGCCACAAACCCGCCCAGTACCAATCCGATCGGAAAAAGAAAAGGGCCCAGTACAGCCGGCAGCAGCGCTTCGCCGAACATGGTGTCGTTGGCGAAAAGCCCCAGGCTGAAAACAGAGGAGGTGTAGGCCCCCAGGGCGATGAAACCGGGATGGGAACAGGAAAAATCGCCCATGTAACCGTTGATGACATTCAAGCTCAGGGTCACGATCACGAAGATCAGGGTCAGGTTCAGCGTCAGGTACCGGTAGTCGCTGATACTGGCCCAGATGTGCAGAACTGCATAGAGCAGCAGTAAATGGAGCAGAACCGCCCCGGGCATCGACACGTCTATCAGTTTGCCTGCCAGCCGGTTGGCCGGTGCAGCACACAGGCGGGCGACGATGCCCAACGGCAGGGCATAGATCAGCAAGACGTAAACCATGGCGCTGGGCATCAGCACCGGCTTTTTGAGTATGATCGTGAAACCGAACAATACCGGTATTTTCGGCAGTCCCAGAAGCCACGCCAGGCGAAGACCAATGAGCTGTTCCAGCAATACGGCGGCCACAGCTCCTGCCAGCCAGCCCAATATCGGCACGTCGGAGAAAAATTCCCGGAGTCTGTTGCGGATTCCGATTTTCGCAGCGATCTGCGGGCTGCCTGTTGCTTCCATTGGGTTTCCTTTTCTGTGTTGCATCGCAGCTCGACGTCGTGAAATGCCGCGGCGCCGTTCGGGCATTTGTTTCAAATAGGATTACAACCTCAATTTGGCGCTGTAAGGCTCGCCGAAAAATCCGTGTGGCCTGAAGACCAGGATCAGCAGCACAATGGAATAGGCGATAAAATCCCGAAGGGTGGACGGAAAAATCATCGCCACGAAAATCTCGATGAAACCGAGTAAAAAACCGGCCAGACAGGCACCCATGATGGAGCCGCGACCTCCCAAGATCGCGGCGACAAACGCCTTCCAGCCGAACAGGATGCCCATGTACGGGTCCAGCACCGGGTAGGCCATTCCGAACAGAATCCCGGCCACGGCCGCCAACGCTGAACCAAGAGCAAAGGTCATGCTGGCCATGCGGTTGAGCGGGACGCCCATCAGCGGAACGACGATGTAGTCAAAGGACATCGCGCGCATGGCCATCCCCCAGCGAGTCTTTCGGATAAACAGATGCAGCGCCAGCATAAACATCAGCGAGATGGCTACGATCATGATTTTTTTGTTGGTTATGTACACCCCGCCGGCGTTGTAGGTCACCGTTTCAATCAGGGACGGAAAGCTGACCCGCTGGGCTCCGAGCAGCGCCAGGTTACCGGTCTCTAAAATAATGCCGATCATCAGGCCGGTGATGGCCGCAGACGCCCGGGGAGCCTCTCGAAGGGGTCGGTATCCCACCCGCTCTACGGTGATGCCGACAAACGAAGTGATAAACATGGAAACCAGGATGGTGAGCACCAGAATCAGCCAACCGGGAAGCGCCACCGCCCCTAAAGAGGACAGGGCCACCAGGCTGGTGGCCACTCCGAAGCCGATGTAGGCACCGGTCATGAAGATGTCTCCGTGGGCGAAATTAAACAGCATCAAAATGCTGTAGACCATCGCATACCCGAGTGCGATCAGGGCGTAAAAGCTGCCCCACTGCAATGCGTTCACCAGATTTTGAAGAAGAAATGCCATCGCTTCCGCTCCGGGGTGTCAGCAGATGCCCTGCGCTGTGCACCGTGCATCTGCTGCGCAGAAGATCGTTTGCTGGTTTGAATCTACGGCCTTGGTCCGGCTGTCGATCGAGTGGATCGGTCCGCCGGGCCGCAACTTGAAAAAGGCGGGCACAGGGAAACCCTGGCCCGCCGGTTGTTACGACAAGCTTGATATCAATGGAGGATCAACCATGCCGCTTTTTGCACGGCGGCTGTCGTCATCCATCTCGATCGATTGCAGGCAGGACTACGGGCAAACCGATTTGTAAAACTCGAACTCGCCCTGCTCGCTGATCCGGACAATGACGGCGCACTTTTCCGGATCGCCGGTTTCGTTAAAGGTCATCTGCCCGGTGATACCGTCAAACTGCTTGACGCGAGCCAGCGAATCCCGAACGCATTGCCGGTCTTTTTTGATATCGCCGGTGATCGCCCCGCAGTCCTGAATGGCCTGCTGAACCAAACCGAGGGCATCCCAGGTCAACGCACCCACGTCGTCCGGGATATAGCCGTGCTCTTTGTTGTAGCGATCGATGAATTCCTTGGTGGCGCCTTTGGCTCCGGCTGCAGCATAGTGGGTGCTGAAGAACAGGCCGTAGCAGTCCTTTCCGCAGAGCTGCACCGTTTCGGCACTTCCCCAGCTGTCGCTGCCGACAATCGGCTTGTCCCAACCGAGTTGGTGGGCCTGCTGTACGATCAGGGCCACCTCGTTGTAATACTGCGGAGTGAAGATAAATTCCGCACCGGAGTTGATGATGTTGGTCAGCTGGGAGCTGAAGTCGGCGTCTTTGGTGGTAAAGCTCTCGTAGGACACAACCGATCCGGGTCCGTTGAGTTCTTCCCAGGCCGCCTTGAAGAATTCTGCCAGCCCCTTGGGGTAGTCACTGGCCACATCGTAGAGCACCGCAGCCTTTGTGAACCCGAATTCATCTTTTACGAAGTTGGCAACCACCGGGCCCTGGAACGGATCAAGAAAACACGCCCGGAAAACGAAAGGACGATCCTGTGTGGTTGCCGGGTTGGTGGACCAGGGGCTGATCATCGGGGTTGCGTAGTTGTTGGCCACCTCACCGGCCGGCACCGCCTGCTTGGAGGACTGCGGACCGACGATCACCAGCACTTCGTCTTCGGTGATCATCTTGGTGTTGGCCTTAACGGCCGACTCGGCCTTCGACTCGTTGTCTTCGATCACCAGTTCAACCTTGTATTTCTTTCCTCCGACATCCAGGCCTCCAGCGGCATTGACATCCGCCAGCCACATCTGGGCAGCAAACTTGGAGCCTTCTCCCACTTTGGGGATATCTCCGGTGATGGGAGCGTTGACACCGACCTTGATGGTTTTCGGTGCCTCAGGACCGCAGGCAACAAGCGCCAACCCGAGGATCAGAAATATCGGAATTATCATGGCGACGGTTTTTGTCTTCATTTGTACCTCCTTTGAAATCTGCCGCTATTGGATTGATGTAGGAAAGGTTACGGGATAACCGCGCTAAAATTGGGTTGATAACACACGGAATTTACTTAATCAACTCTAAAATCGCCGACCGGAAGGACAGGGAAGACATTGATGAAATGATAATTTTTTAAGAAAGATATTGACATATTCTGCAATTATCAGTAGAAATATTGCCTGTATCTTCCAAATCTGCCACAAATCTCACCGGAGGTCGTCGTGAAAATAGACGCCATCCACATCGAGATTATCAAGCATCTCCGCGACGGTAGAAAATCGTATAAAGAAATCGCCCGCAAACTAGAAATTGCCGAAAACACCGTGCGATCGAGGGTAAGCAAACTCATGCACGAAGGCATCCTGGAGGTAGCCGGCCTGGTCGATCCGGAAGGAATCGCCGGACACCGGGTGGTGTTTGTCGGCGTCAAGCTCGCCACCCTGAACCTGGTGGAGAAAGGCAAGGAGTTCAGCAAACTCAAAGGCGTCGTTTCCGTGAGCGTCGTCACCGGCCGCTACGACCTGATGCTGATGGTATTGCTGCGCGATGGATTCGATTTGCTGGAGTTCTACACCCAGGAGGTCTACCGCCTCAAAGATGTGCGCTCGGTGGAGACGTTTGTGGTCTACAAGGGCTACAACCTGAAGGTGCCGTACATCCTGTAATAAAGGACCCGAAGAGCAGGCAAGGATTGCGCAATTGGTAAACGCAAAAATCGGTGTCGAGAGGAGGGCCTATGAATGACGCTGTCAAGATGACACGGTTGCACCAATGGCATGTGCAGCAGGGTGCCAACATGGCCCGGTTCGGCCAATACGACATGCCGCTGTGGTATCGGGCCGGTGCCAAAAACGAGCACCTTGCAGTGATAACCGCTTCCGGGCTTTTCGACACCAGCCACATGAGCTCGATCATGGTGCGGGGAGCCGATGCACGACGCCTTCTGCAGCGCTGTTTCTCCAAAGACCTTCACCGTTGCATCGGCAGGCAGCAGGAACCGCTGATGGCCGGCAGAAGCGTCTATGGCGTTTTTCTCGCTGAAAAGGGCGATGTGATCGACGATGCCATCGTCTTTCAGATCGACGACGCAGCATACCTGGTGGTGGTCAACGCCGGCATGGGTCCGGAAATCAGCGCTCACTTGCGCAGCCACAGCAACAGTGGCGGGGCTGACATTTCGGATCTAACCGATGCGCTTGGCAAACTCGATTTACAGGGCCCGGCTTCCGCAAAGATCCTCGGCAGGGTTCTGGCAGATCCCGCATCCGTGCTTACCGAACTGCCGTATTTTTCCTTTACGGGTCATTTCGACCCGGCATCACCGCTGTCCGACTCTGTAAAGCTGGTGGACGGCACCCCGATCCTGCTCTCGCGCACCGGTTACACCGGAGAGTTCGGATTCGAAATCTTCGTGGAGCCGGAGCAATTCACCCAGGTCTGGGAACGGATCCTGGCGGCCGGCCAGGACCACGGCCTTCTGCCCTGCGGCCTGGCGGCGCGCGACAGCCTGCGCGCCGGAGCCGTCCTGCCCCTGTCGCATCAGGACATCGGCCCGTGGCCTTTCATCCGGAATCCCTGGGAATTCGCCCTGCCCTATACTGTCGACCGGAGCGGCTTCACCAAGCAGTTTGTGGGAGCCGATGCCCTGCTCAGCCAAAAAGACAGCCCGTACACCTATCCTTTTGCCGGGAGTGATCTTCGCAAAGTCACCGCCCAGGATCCGGCCTCGGTGTTCTATTCCAGCGGAGATGCGATCGGCACCGTTCTCACTTGTGCCACCGACATGGCCATCGGCCGCTCTGACGGGAACATCTTCAGCATTGCAAGCCCTGACAAGCCGGCAGGATTTCAACCCAGGGGACTTTGCTGCGGCTTCGTAAGAGTCGACCGGCCGCTTCAGCCCGGCACGACTGTCCGGCTCAAAGACAACCGGCGCAGCATCGAGGTGGAGATCGTCACCGATATCCGCCCGGCCCGTACAGCGCGCATGGCGCTTGCACAGTTTTTGACATAACCGATAACCGAACGACAAACCCATCCAACCAAGGAGGAGGCGGCATGAAAGAAATTCACGAGCTAGACCTGCCCGATGACGTCCGCTATGCAGAGGACCACGAGTGGGTCAGATCCGAAGGAAGCAAGTTAGTTGTGGGCATCAGCGACTACGCCCAGGATCAACTGGGGGATATCGTATTCGTTGAACTGCCGGAGGTCGGCGCCAAGCTGTCAAAAGGCGAAGCTTTTGGCACCGTCGAATCGGTCAAGGCGGTTTCCGAGCTGTATATGCCTGTCGGCGGAACCATTGCGGCGATCAACGGCAAGCTGGAAGAATCTCCGGAGCTGGTTAACAACCAGCCCTACGGACAGGGCTGGATGGTCGAAGTTCAACCAGGCGATCCGAAGGAAATCGATGCGTTGATGACCCAACAAGCATATCTTGAAATGCTGAAAGGATTATGACCATGCGATACCTACCCCACACACCGCAAGAGATCGACGCGATGCTGCAGGTCATCGGTGCCGGCAGCCTCGATGATCTGTTCGGCACGATCCCGAAAAGCTGTTGCTGCAGGCTGGACATGGATCTGCCCAAAGCCCTGACGGAGTGGGAGCTGAACGAACACATGGATGAGCTGGCTTCCCGCATGGCGGTCTCTCCGGAGTACAAAGTGTTTATGGGCGCCGGCAGTTACGATCATTATGTCCCGGCTTCGGCTCAATACCTGACCAGCCGCAGCGAATTCGTTACCTCCTACACTCCGTACCAGCCCGAAATCAGCCAAGGAACCCTTCAGGCCATCTATGAATACCAGACGCTGGCTACCCGGTTGATGGGCGTCGAGGTCGCCACCGCCTCACACTACGACGGCTCCACCGCACTGGCCGAATCGTTGCTGATGGCCATTCGGGTGACCGGCAAGAAGAAGGTCGCCGTTTCGCGCCTGGTCCACCCCCTGTATCGGCGGGTGGTACAAACCTATTTCGATCCGACCGGTTACGAAGTCGTCGAACTGCCTTTTCTGCAAAACGGTCGAACGGACATACAAGCGCTCGATTCCGTGGAAGACCTGGCCGCCGTTGCCCTGCAGTCCCCGAACTTTTTCGGCTGCATCGAAGATCTGACCGCCGCCGACAAAGCGATCCACGCCAAACAGGCCCTGTTTGTCGTTTCTTTCACCGAGCCGCTGGCCTACGGTCTGCTGAAAAGCCCGGGAAGCCTGAACGCCGACATCGTCTGCGGGGAAGGCCAGAGTCTGGGCCTGCCGCGCTCCTTCGGAGGGCCTGGTTTGGGAATGCTGGGCAGCAGCATGAAATATGTGCGCAACCTGCCGGGACGGCTGGTGGGTCGAACAAAAGACGTCGATGGCCGGGACGGTTTCGTGCTGACGCTGGCCACCCGCGAGCAGCACATCCGAAGGGAAAAGGCCACCTCGAACATCTGCACCAACAACAGCCTCTGCGCCACCACCGCCGCCGTCTACATGGCTTCTTTGGGCGGAAGCGGATTTCGCCGGCTGGCCCAACTGAACCACGACAAAGCCGAATACCTGAAAAAAGAGCTGCAGAGGGCCGGACATGCGATCCCCTTCGATACGCCCACGTTCAACGAATTTGTTGTCCGATTTCCGGACGGCTTCGAAGGCCGGTACCAACAGCTGCTGGAGAAGAAGATCGTCGCCGGATTGCCGCTGGAATGTCATTATCCCGAGCTGTCCGACCATTATCTGCTGTGTGCGACCGAGACGGCCAGCCGAACGGACATGGACAGCCTGGTAAAGGAGGTGGGATCATGAATAAAAACCTCGGAACGACCGGACTCATACTCAATGAGCCGCTGCTGTGGGAAAAAGGCAGCAAGGGCCGCACGGGATTCTCTGTTCCGGAGTCGGATGTCGATGCCAGTCCGCTGGATTCGGAGCTCGTGGGAGACGGCCCGGATTTTCCCGACCTGAGCGAGGTGGATGTCGTGCGCCATTACACCCGGCTGTCCACCTGGAATTTCGGTGTGGACACCGGCATGTATCCACTGGGCTCGTGCACCATGAAATACAACCCCAAGACCAACGAACGGCAGGCCCGCCTGCCCGGATTTGCGGGCGCACACCCGCTGCTGCCCCCGCAGCTGGCCCAGGGTGCGCTGGAGCTGATGTACAAACTCGAGCGGTACCTGGATGAGGTCACCGGCATGCAGGCAACCTCCCTTCAACCGGCTGCCGGGGCTCACGGTGAACTGGCCGGAATGCTGTTGATATACGCCTACCACAAACACCGCGGGGACCAGCGTTCAAAGATCATCATCCCCGATACGGCGCACGGCACCAACCCGGCCAGCGCCGCGCTCTGCGGCTACCGGCCCGTACCGGTCAAATCGAACGAAAACGGGGTGTTGTCCGTTGAAACCATCGAAGCGGTGATGGATGCCGAAACCGCCGGGATCATGGTTACCAACCCGAACACCATCGGCCTGTTTGAAGACCACATCCGGGAGATCTGCCGGGTGATCCACGACAAGGGCGGGCTGGTCTACTGCGACGGGGCGAACATGAACGCCATTATGGGCATTGTCGACATGAACGAAATCGGCATCGACGTGCTTCACCTGAACCTGCACAAGACCTTTTCGACGCCCCATGGCGGCGGTGGTCCCGGTTCAGGGCCGGTGTGCGTCAACGACAAACTCGAGCCGTTTTTGCCGGTGCCGCGCATTGTCGAAAAAGACGGACAGTACAATCTGTCGGAAGACTTCCCCCGATCCATCGGCAAGCTCGACACGTTTCACGGTCATTTTGGCGTGATGATCAAAGCCTACAGCTACATTATGAGCATGGGGGCGGCCGGCTTGAAAAAAGCCAGTCAGCTGTCGGTGCTCAACGCCAATTACATCAAAGAGCGCCTCAAGAGCACCTATCACCTGCCCCATGACCGGCCCTGCATGCACGAAGTGGTCTTCAACGATCAAAACCTGCAGGCATATAAGATCACCACCCTGGATGTGGCCAAGCGCCTCATGGATTACGGCTTTCACCCGCCGACCGTCTACTTCCCGCTGGTGGTGCCGGGTGCGATCATGATCGAGCCGACCGAAACCGAGTGCAAGCAAGACATCGACCGTTTCATCGAGGCAATGCAACAAATCGCTCAGGAGGCGAAGGAGGATCCCGAGCTGCTCAAAAGCGCGCCGCACCGCAGCAAGGTGCGCCGTCTGGATGAAACCACCGCAGCGCGCAAACCGTGCCTGGCGAATTGACCGACTGCAAGGTTCGGGACAATTGGCGGCTTGCGAGGCATCGTCGAAGCGTTGCATCCGATGAGCGGATGGTTACGTTTGGTATGAAATTTTTCGGGAGGCGCAGCTGCAGTGGAAGGGATCACTTTGGTGGATCAGCCCCGGTCCGTTGAAACGCAGGCGTGGCTGGCAGTAGAATTCGACACGCTGGACTACGGCGAGTCCCTTTCACTGCAGCACGCCCTGGTAGCCGCCCGCAGCAGTGGTGCGATCACTCAGAACGTGCTGCTCCTGCTCGAGCATCCGCCGGTATTTACCCTGGGACGCCGGGGAGGTAGCGAGAACCTGAAGGTCTCTGCCGAATTTCTGAAAAAGAGCGAAATCGAGGTGGTCCAGATCGAGCGGGGAGGCAACATCACCTATCACGGCCCGGGTCAGCTGGTCGCTTACATTATCTTCGATCTGAACGCCGGGCGAAAAGGTGTTGAGGATTTCGTGCATCGACTCGAAGAGGTCATGCTTCGCGTTGCGGCAAGCGCGGGCGTCACAGCGGCCAGAGATCGCCGCAACCGCGGCATCTGGGTCGGCGACGACAAGCTGGGCAGTGTGGGCATCGCCATTCGCCGCGGCGTAACGTTTCACGGCCTGGCGCTAAACGTGGACCCCTGCCTGGAGCACTTCGGCTGGATCAACCCTTGCGGGCTGCAGCATACGGGTGTCACCTCCATCCGGCGGGAAATCCTGCAGCCGGTTTCCATGCAAGGCATCCGAAAGGCATTCAGGCATCACTTCAGCGCCGTATTCGAAGCTGCCCTGGAGCCGATATCACGGCGGCAACTGGCGGCGCGCCTGGAGTGCGCTTCCAAATGAAAATTCACCCCAGACCCATCCCCCAAAAACCTCCCTGGCTGCGCCGGCGCCTGCCGAGCGGTCCGGATTTTGAAAAAATTCGCTCCCTGGTAGACGGCAAAGGCCTTCACACCGTGTGCCAGGAAGCCAAGTGCCCCAACATCTGGGAATGCTTTTCCAGTCGTACCGCCACATTTCTGATTCTCGGTGACCGCTGCACGCGCAACTGCCGATTTTGCGCCGTTCGGCACGATCCCGTCCAACCGCTCGATCCGGGCGAACCGATGAGAGTGGCTGAAGCCGCAGAACGGATGCGGCTGACCTACGTGGTGGTGACGTCCGTTACCCGCGACGACCTGGCCGACGGTGGTGCCGGTCATTTTGCCGCCACCATCCGGCAGATCCGCAACCGGCTGCCGGATACGCGCATCGAAGTGCTCATTCCGGATTTCCAGGGAAGTGCAGAGGCGCTGGAAGTCGTTGGGCAGGCCCGACCGGATGTGCTCAATCACAACATGGAAACGGTTCCACGCCTTTACCCCACCGTGCGCCCCGGCGCCGATTATCAACGCTCCATCGAATTGCTGCGCCGGGCAGGGCATTGGCGACCCCGCATCCCCACCAAGTCGGGATTGATGCTCGGCCTCGGCGAGACCGCTGAAGAGATCCGACACACCCTCGAAGATCTGCGCAATGCCGGCTGCCGGTTTCTGACTTTAGGACAGTACCTGCAACCTTCCAGAGAGCACCTGCCGGTGGAACGTTTCGTTCCACCGGACGAATTCGACCAGTGGAAGAAAACCGCCCAGCAGATCGGTTTTGTCCAGGTCGCCAGCGGGCCTTTCGTGCGCAGCTCCTACCACGCCAAGGAACTGTTTCAGGGGCCGGATGGTTGAAAAAACGAAGATGTTTTTTTCCAATCGCTGGTGGTGATAGCCGATGAAATCCTCCTTCACCGCGGCAGACGGCTGCCGGCTGCATTATGAAACCTACGGGCTGCAGGGAATGCGCAGGAGTGAAGCCAGCAGATCGGCCGTGATCTTTCTCAGCGGCACCACTCAGACAGCCCTGCAGTGGAGGCCCCAGGCACTGTTTTTCAGGGATCAATTCCCGGTGGTATGCTACGACGGCCGGGCTCAGGGAAAGAGCGATCCGGGCAGCCGCAAGCTTTCCCTTGATCTTCACGTCGAAGACCTGTATTGCCTTCTCGCCTTTCTCCGGGTCGGCAGGGCGCATCTGGTGGGCTTGAGCCACGGAGCGCAGGTAGCGCTTGCATTTGCCGCCAGCCATCCGGAAAAAACCGCACGGCTGGTCCTGTGCGGCGTCGGGGCCGAACCCGGACCCCGAACCCGGGCGGTCGTTCGTTCCTGGATGGAAATCCTCGACATAAACGGCCTGTCGGCCATGGCCTGGGCCGCACTACCGGTGATTTTAGGAGAGACCTACCTGCGGGCAAACGAACGACTCCTGCCGAAAATGGTCAGCGCTCTGGTGGCTCGAAACCGGAAAGACTCCCTGCTGGCCCATTTTGCGGCACTGCTCACCTACCCTCCCCCTTCTGACAATGCCAAACGGATTTCCCGGCCCTGCCTGGTCATATCCGGCAGCGACGACCTGCTGAACCCGCCCGCATCTGCAAGACGACTGGCGCGCATGATCGCTGCTGATTACGAACAATTCGAACAAGTCGGACACAGCGTGCCGGTGGAGGCGGCCGGGCGGTTCAATCGAACCTGCCATCGGTTCCTTAGCGCTGATGTCGCACCTTACGCTCGGAGGTTTTGATGAACAAGCTGCTGAACGTCTACAACAAGTGCGCCGGGCTGCCTTTCGGAAAGCTTGTTTTTTCAAAGCTGGTTTGCCTGAAAGCGCCCTACTTCGGGACCATAAAGCCGGTTTTTCGACAGCTGCGGCCGGGCAGCTGCGAAATCCGGATGAAAAACCGAAGGGCGGTGCACAATCACCTCCGGTCGGTCCACGCCATCGCCATGTGCTGCCTGGCCGAGCTGGCTGCCGGAACCATGCTCGAAGCATCTCTGCCGCCGGGCATGCGGTGGATCCCGAAGGGCATGCGGGTCGAATACCGTAAAATTACCCGCACCGATCTCACGGCAACTTGCGAAACACCTGTTGAAGGCCTCGACAAGCCCCAGGGGCTTCCGGTAACCGTGCGCGTGGAAGACACCAGCAACGAGGAAGTCTTCCGGGCTGTCATCGAAATGCACATCACCGAAAAAAAACGCTGAACGGACCTTTAGGAGCAACGGTATGAATCATGTGGTTTTGCTAGGAGACTCGATCTTCGACAACGCCAGTTATGTCCCGGGCAAACCGCCGGTAATCGAACAGCTTCGCCGGCAACTGCCGAGCAGCTGGCAGGCGACCCTGTTGGCCATAGACGGAGATGTAACCAGGGGGGTGGCGTCACAACTGACCAGACTGCCGGAGGGCACCACCCATGTGGTTGTCAGCACCGGCGGCAATGATGCTCTTTCCTATAGCCATATCCTCCAGGAACCGGCGCACTCCGTTGCAAGTGTATTGGAACGCTTTGCAGCGATCCGTGAAGACTTCCGGAGCGATTACCGCCAGATGCTGCAGACCGTCTTGCGCGGCCGAAAACAAGCCGCCGTCTGCACCATCTATGACGCCGTGCCGGGCCTGGACCGGATGTCGGTAACCGCTTTGTCGCTTTTTAACGACATCATCCTCAACGAAGCCTTCGATGCCTCAATTCCGGTCATAGACCTGCGCATGGTCTGCGACAAGCCGTCCGATTATTCGGTCATCTCTCCGATCGAGCCCTCTGCGGAAGGAGGCGCCAAGATCGTCAACGCGATAGTAAATCTTCTCGAAAATCATGACTTTCAGACGCAAAGAAGCGTCATATACACCTGATCATCCGGGAAGCGGCCGCCGCGCACAGCCTGTTGCTCCTCCTTATATTTGCTTCGAAGTGCAGCAGGTTCATCCAGTCGATCCATCCTCATGACCCATATATCTTGACATCAAGATAATATGGTGTACCTTATCTCCATGAAAAACGGATCCCACTTGCGGCTGATTCTGTGGAAAGCAGCCAAAGCGGTCGAAAAAGTCGACCGGGCCAGTATAAAACGAACCCAGCTGTGTTTAGGGGATTTTGCCATCATGGAAGTCCTGCTGCACAAAGGACCCCTTCCCATCAACACCATTGGTGAAAAGGTCCTGCTGACCAGCGGTTCAATGACGGCAGCCGTCAATCGGCTCCAGAAAAGGGGATTCGTGCGCAGAGTGCAGGATGCAGTCGATGGGCGGTTGTTTCACGTTCATCTGACCGGCAGGGGGCACAAGGCCATAGAGCAAGCCTTCAGCCGGCATGTGCAGAACCTTGAAAAAATCGTTTCCGTGCTGACTCCCGATGAGCGTGTGGAGTTGGCAAGACTGCTGAAAAAGATCGGACTTCATGCCGATCAGATGTCAATCACCTGACCCGCAATCGGCAGCCGGCAATGGTGCCGAAGCAAACATAAATGGAGGCAATCCGATGAATCAACGCAACCGCATCAGCGGAATTCATCATATCACCGCCATAGCATCCTCTGCCAGGGAGAACCTGGCATTTTACGAGCAGCTGCTCGGTTTGCGATTGGTAAAAAAGACCGTCAACTTCGACGACCCGACCACCTACCACCTCTACTATGGCGATGCCGAAGGATCGCCGGGGACCATATTGACCTTTTTTCCCTGGGAACGTCTGCCCGCCGGCAAACCCGGGGCCGGCATGGTGACGGCCATCGCTTTTGCGGTTCCCGAAAACGCCATGGAATACTGGCGGAAGAGACTGCATGACCACGGCATCTCGACCCGGCTAGGCCGGCGCTTCGATGAACCGGTGGTGACATTTGCGGATCCGCATGGCCTGCCGCTGGAGCTCATCGGCGTTTCACAGCCGCCTGCGTCTGCGCAGTGGGCAAACAGTTTGTTTCCGCCGCAAAGCGCCATTGCCGGCTTTCATTCCGCCACGACGCTGCTCAGCCGCCTGGAGCCGACGCAGGAGCTGCTGAGCGAGTCGATGGGGATGGTGCTGCATGACAGCGAAGACAACCGCTACCGTTTCACAACAGCGGATAATCGATCCCCCGGCCATTTTTACGACGTGGTGGTCGATCCCGGGGCCGAAATCGGGCGACCGGGTGGCGGGACCGTCCACCATATTGCGTTTCGCACCCCATCGGATGAACGGCAGCTGATGTGGCAAAAAGCCCTGCAAACCTCGGGCCTGGCGGTGACGCCGGTGCGGGACCGAAAGTATTTCCGCTCCATTTACTTTCACGAGCCCGGCGGTGTGCTGTTCGAAATCGCGACCGATCCACCCGGCTTTACCGTAGATGAATCGCCCGACGAGCTGGGAACAACCCTCCAACTGCCGGATCAGTATGAGGCACTCCGGTCGGATATTGAAAAACAGCTGCCCGATTTGGGCCCGGCCGGTTTCATCCACCGATTCTATCGTCCGGAGACAGGCAGCGACGACGGCCAAACGATTGTCGCCCTGCACGGAACCGGCGGCAGCGAACACGACCTGATCGAACTGTCGGAAAGAATCAGCCCCACTTCGGCTGTCGTCAGCCCGCGAGGAAATGTGTCGGAAAATGGATTGGCCCGATTTTTTCGGCGGCTGGCCGAAGGGGTGTTCGATGAGAAAGACGTGATCCACCGCGCGAACGAGCTCGCGGATTTTATCATCGCGGCTTGCGCCCGATACGATCGCAGCCCGGATAAGCTCGTTGCGCTGGGATATTCAAACGGTGCCAACATCGCCGCGGCGGTGATGATGCTGCGGCCGACAATATTTCGCCGTGCGATACTGCTGCGGCCGATGCTGCCACTGCAAAATCCGTCGATATCGGACCTGGAGGGGAAAAATATCCTGATGCTGCAGGGGCGCCACGATCGCGTCATCCCGGCGGAAAGCAGCCGGCAGCTTTTTCGGCTGCTGCAGGAAGCCGGGGCCTCGGTCACCGCAATATCAGTGGAAGCCGGTCACGAGCTGACCGCTCAGGACCTGGAGGCGGCCTCCCGCTGGCTTTCAGAACTATCGGTCACAGAGCCGGCCGCGGTGCCCTAGCTTCTTTCCGGTTGGCGGCTTCTCCGTGAGTCCCTGTAAAACCGGCTCATTTGAATTCCAGGGATTTGTCGGCGGGCAGCTTTCACCGTAAAACGGCAATAACGGTTATTGGTGAAGGAATTTTCATTCGTTTTAACCCATCGATATTACAGCTATTAAAAATTATTTCCAACAATATCATGATATTAAAGTAGGATTAACCATACAACACCGTCAGCGTCGATTTTCGATCGAATCAAATATTACTTTATATTTAAGATAGTTACATAAATTCCACTTTTAGGCACACTTATTGCTCGAGAAGGGGGCAGCTTCTCGAATGCGCGTGCATCTTCCTGGCGGGATACAGGCAGGCTGATTCCAGCTGGCGCCGATCGAGAATAACGGCATTTTGGGAAGCCAACCGTATCCCTTCAGATTGTGGCCAAATCGATTATTCGGCGAATCCTCCGGATGTTTTCCGGATTTCGTCGCGCTCTGGGGATTCTAACGGCTGCGGAAGGCGGCCTGGGGTGGGATTTATGAATGGATTTGAAGTTTTTCTGATCCTGGTGTCCATATCCTCTGTATGCTGTATCGGGTTGGCGGCCTGGTGTCTTCTCGCCGCCTCCCGCGAGATCTGATCAGGACCGCCGCAGGCTGCGCCGGCCTTGCCGCTCGGGCGCCAGGTGCGGCTGCCGGTTTATTTCTTTTTGATATCCTCCACCATCTCCTTGATGATCGCCATCACGTTACGACCGCGCTGCTTTGCAATGCGGTGCGCGTCATCCACCAGCTGCGTGGCCCGCCGCTGCATCTCTTGCTCGCCCGGCAAGGCCATTTTCAGCCGTTGATACTGCCAGGTGAGCAACCGCACGGCCATGCGCTCCTCCTGTTGTCGAAAGAAACCCTTCACGGGGGCACCGCTCCTGCCGTTTCCGCGGCTTCTGCCTCTGCCGGCATGGTTCATGAAACGGTTTCAGCCGCGCTGAAAATGCGCATACATGCTTTTTACGGTTGTTTGTGATTGTTGTCGTTGTCAAAATGGGTGAAGAGCTCGCCCTTCAGGCCGACATCGACGACCATGTCCTTGTATTCGACTTTTCGAATAACGGTCCCGGACCGGTCGTATTCGATAAATTTCATGGGCGCATAGGTTTCCTTGTCGATCCACAGCTCCTCTTTGGCCACCGACAGCGTTTTTTCCGGATTGGTGGATAACAGTTGGTAATAAAGCGCCGGCTTTCCTTCGTACACGACCTCCTTTTCGACTTCGGTCCGCCCGAAACGGGCCATTTCCCGGTGAATGTCGATAAACCAGCCCCAGTCCGATTCCAGCACACCGAAGCCGCCCATATCGGTCACCTTCTTGTCACGGTGGTGGAAATAATCGCCGTATATGGCTTTTTGCATCACCGCGATGACGGGATTGCCCACCCGCACCTTGACCTGGTCCGGTTTCTGTTGCGGGTTGTAGAGCAGAACCGTTCCCGGATACCTCCCGGTGACGGTTTCCATGCGAATTTGCTTGGGCTTCAAAAAATAGTAGTGAAAGGAAATGGCCGCCGATTTTCCGTTGGCCGCAGAATAGGCATTGTACAAACAGCGGTAGTCTCTGATCGACTCGAACTTTGCCTGCATCAGCGGCAATGTTTTGGAATAAAAGTCGGCCAACGCAGTGGCCGGCACGGCCACCGCAGCCCATACAACGGCGATGAAGATCAAATAATACGGGGACGGCCGGCCGTGCCGGGGTCCCCGGTGCATTGGTTTTGTCATGTGTGAGGCTGCCCTCCTGAATGAAATGATGTACAATTATAGACTATAACCGCTTGACCCACAACATGTTGGTGGTGCCTTTTTCCCAGATGGGTCGACCGGCGGTGATCACCACCCGATCGCCGGTGGCGACCAGACCGGATTCCAGGGCGACATCGGCTGCATTTTCGATCATCGAATCCGTGTCCTCCAGCAATGAAACCCGGCAGGAAACGCACCCCCAATAAAGCGTCAGCCGACGGACGGTGTTCTCGTCGGGGGAAAGGGCAATGATCTTGGTGGCCGGACGAAAGCGGGATATGTGGGCGGCAGTCGACCCCGATCGCGTGGTGGCCACAATCGCCGCTGCCTCCACCTGATCGGCCAGAATGCAGGCGGCATAGGCGACCGACTCGGACACGCTGGTCTTGGTCATCATGGTCAAATACTTATCGTGCGGATAGCTGGTCTCGGCGGCAACGGCGATTCGGCGCATATACTGTACCGCTTCCACCGGGTAGCGGCCGCTGGCCGTCTCCTCGGATAGCATTACCGCATCTGCCCCGTCCAGCACCCCATTGGCCACATCCGCAGCCTCGGCCCGCGTCGGCCGGGGGGAATCCACCATGGAGCGGAGCATCTGCGTGGCGATGATCACCGGCTTGCCTGCGGCATTGGCCCTGCGGATCAGCTTTTTCTGGATATTGGGCACATTTTCCAGTGGAATCTCCACCCCCAAATCTCCCCGGGCGACCATGATGCCGTCCGCAGCGTCCACGATCTCGTCGATGACATCCAATGCCTCGTGCTTTTCGATCTTGGCAATCACCGGTGTTTTTTTCCCGCCCTGCCGGATCGCTTCTTTCACGCGCAGGACGTCTGCCGCCGACCGGACGAATGAAAGCGCCACATAATCGACGCCTTTGGCCAGGCCAAAGCGCAGATCCTGCCGGTCTTTATCGGTCAGCGAAGGGACTTCAACGGTGCCGTTGGGCAGGTTGACGCCCTTGTGTGAGGTGAGCAAGCCGCCCCTGACCACCTCGGTGTGAATGTCGGTATCGCCGGCGCGGGTGACGACCAGCTCCATCATTCCGTCGGCCAGCATGATGTGGTCATTCTTTCGCACTTGCCGGGGCAGATCGGGGTAAGAAACCGACACCCGCCGAGCGTCGCCGGTAACCGGTCGGCTGGTCAACACGAAAGAATCTCCGGAATTCAGCTGCACCCCGGGCTCGGCGACAGTGCCCACCCGGATCTTGGGACCACACAAGTCCTGCAGTATGGCCACCGGTTTTTGGAGTTCGGCAGACAGCGACCGGATGGTGTCGATCTTCACGGCGTGCTCCGCTTGCGTTCCGTGCGAAAAATTCAACCGGGCGACGTTCATGCCCGAGTGAATCAGTTCTCCGAGCACCTCCCTCGATTCACTGGCCGGACCGATGGTGCAGACGATCTTCGTCGATAGCATCCTTTCCTCCGCAAATGCTCCAAACGAGGTTTTCCAAAATGAGCTGCTTGTTTTCAGCCCCGCTTTTTATCTGTCGATCGGCTTGGGCCAGATGCTCAACGGCCTGCCGAAGTTCTTCAGGGCTAAAGCTTTCCGATTTCCTGAACAGTTGATATACCGGATAGGGATTTTTGGGCTGCGGGGCGATGGACAGGTCCGACCCGGCTTTGCCGACCGGCTTGCTGCCGCCTCTCGCTTTGCCGCTGCCCGAGTCGACTGCGGCTGTCAGTGCCTCGCGCCACTGCTTGATTCGGTCGGACAGCTGTCGATCGTGCGCCAGGATCGCAGGCAGGACGGCGGTTTTGAACTGGCCGAAAGGGCACGCAGCATACCAGGCGCTGCCATCGGGAGTCGATACAAACTCTTTTATTCTCAGCAGCTTACGCACCTGGTTGAGAACGGCAACGACAATCTGTTCCGGTCGTATGGGCTGCTGGGGATCGTGCAGCAGGGAGGCCAGGTAAAACAGCGCTTCGGCGGTGCTCTTTTCCGTGACCGCATTGGTAAAAGCAAAGATCGGGTCCTGCTTGGTGCGCTCGAGCACTGCTTCCACATCCCTGCGGGTAATGTCGCGACGCTCGCCGGTGTATGTAATCAGCTTCTCCAGATTGCCGGCGAACGTTCTCGGTTCAAATCCGGTCATCTCGTAGAGCAACTCAAAGACACCGGGCTGCATGGTTTTATCGTGTTTTTTCAGCACACGGTTTTTCATCTCCTGCAGCACTGTTTCCTGGGCCTTTTTGTCAGCTTTGCGCTCGCCTTTCGGCACGGAGCAATCGATCACCAGCCCCTTGTCTTTGATGAGCTCGTAGAGCTTTTTTCTTCTGTCGACCGCCTCGGTGGTGAGGATCAAGCGGTTGCCTTCCGGTATCCCCCGCTCGATTGTTTTTTCCAGCAAGCCCGCGGTGTCGGAAGCTGGGGCCTCCGTAGGACCGGTCTGACGGCAAAAGGCCAGGACCTCATCCAACCAGCGGCTGTCTTCCATCAGCTCCGGTTCTTGGGGCAGGTGCGCCTGCCGGTCGCTGCCGGTCAGATCGTCCAGATCGACGCCGGTGAGGGCCATAAAATCGAGCAGGTGGACAGCGGCTTGTTGCAGGCGTTTCGACTCTACAGCGTCTTTTGTTTTCCTGAGCAGCTGGACGGGAACCTTTTTGGATTCAAACAGCCGGGCGTCGAGCAATGCTACTACCTTACGACCGCCGAGAAGCGGATATGTACAGGCCTTTTCGACGGCCTCGTGCAGATTTCCGGCAGTTCCATCCAGCGGTTCGTAACTGACGCTGCGCGTGTCGGCAGGAACCAGAATATCGGTCAAGCGTTTGAGGGCGGATTTCACCAGCAACTCCTCACCGTGGATCAGCACCACGGGCGCAGCGGCCGGAGAAGGGCTTGCAGCATCGCGATCCGAATCAACGGTCGTTCGCTCAAAAGCCGATTCGAGTTCGCTGAACCTTATCACTGCCATCTGTCACCTGAAGCATCCATGCAAGTTGACGCGATTTCGTCGATGATCCGCGGACACGAAAGAATTACGAAATCTGCTGCGAGCTGGAACGCCGTAGATATTATCCGCCGCCGCCGTCCGGATGCGCGAAGTTGGCGCCATTGCGTTTTTTCCCCCGGCGGCGCAGGACCAGCAATGCGGTCGCTGCGACAGTGGCCAGTGCGGCATAGATTATGACAGCCGGAGACAGGCCCAAAACCGATGTCGCAGTGCTGCTTTCGGAAAGTATGCCCACCGCCACCGCCAGGGTCGTGAACAATAAAACATAAAGCCAGAACGTCTGCCCGTTGAACCGGCGTCGCTGCTTTGCGAGCAGCAATATTCCGAAAATCGCGAAGTGTCCTGCAGCAATGAACAGCGCCTTCGGATGCAGTTGGACCTGGGCGACGGCGTCGAACTTGTTCACGACCGCGGCTGCATCCCGGGCTGGATTTGCGGGCAGCTGCCGGCAAAAACCGGAGAAAAAACAGCCCATCCACACGAAGACCTGGCCGATGGCCACGGCCGGTGCGAACGCATCGAGTGTTCTGAGCATCGGCATTTTATATGCTCTGCTGTAGCCGAACCCGACGGCGGCAGCGACAGCCGCCCCGCCGGCCAGTGAAACGCCGCCGTTCCAGATTCTGAACAACTCCAGCACACCGCCGGCCAGCGCGTCGGGGTTGTTGACGAAATAAAAGAGGCGGGCGCCAAGTATCGCTGCGATCAGCATCCAGACGCACAAACTGTCGATGCGCTGCGGATCGCAACCGGTGGTTTTTGCCTCCTCCCGGAACATGTAGATTCCAGCCAACAGTGCCACGGCGATAAAAAAGCCGAACATCAGAAGGGAAAGACCGTATGTCTGGGTGAATATAGGCGGCATGGATCTGGTTATCGCGGACCCGACCGGTTAGGAGGCGACTTGCGGCCCAGACGGCAACCGGTTATGATCTCAATAAGTGGCAAAGCCGAAAAACCGCAGTTGGCCACTTTTCCGGTACGGCAGAGTTCACTCGGGCATCTTCTTCAACACCAGGTGGAGAAGAAAAATCCCGATGCCGACACTGATGGCACTGTCGGCGACATTAAATGCCGGCCAGTGATACCGGCCGACGTAGAAATCCAGAAAATCAACAACTTTACCGAAGCGGATTCGATCGATCAGATTGCCGACCGCCCCTCCGAAGATCATCGCGAATCCGGTGGCCAGAAACCGATGCGTAGGCGGTGTTTGAATGTAGAACCAGGCAACCAGGCCCATCGCCATCAGCGAAACAAAGAGAAACACCAGTTTACGGACGCCCGGACCGCTGTCGGCAAGAAACCCGAATGCGCCGCCCGGATTGTGAATATGGGTGATATCAAACAGTCCCGGAATTACCGTCAGGCTGTCGTACAGCGGCAGACTTTTTAAAATCACGGCCTTGGTGACCTGGTCGGCAATCACCACGGTCGCAGCCACCAGTATCAGGTATGCGTACTTGTTTCTGAACATTCGGTCTCACAGCGTCTTCTTCAGCGCATCACCGCAGCGGCTGCAGATGCTGGGGTGCCCCTCAACCGTCCCGACGGAAGGTTCATGTATCCAGCATCTTTCGCACTTCTTCGCCGTTGCCGGCTCCACCTCAATGGAAAGCTGGGCAATCGCATCCCCGGCATCTTTTGCATTGTCCAGGGAACTGTCGTTGACCAGGTCCGCACGGGAAACGATGAAAATGGCCCTGAGCTCCGCGGCGTAAGGGGCAAGGATATCATAAAGCGGCTTTCCGGCCGACAGGGTGACGGCGGCATCCAGGGGATGTCCGATCTGCTTCTGGGCCCGCGCTTCTTCGAGGGCTTTGGTCACTTCGCCGCGAACCTCCAGTATCCGTTGCCAGTTGCCGCTGAGCGTTTCATTCTTCCATTCCGATCGAACCTCCGGCAGCAGGGCCAGGTGGACACTTTCGGCCTTGTCGCCCGCCCCGGGAAGGTATTGCCAGATCTCCTCTGCGGTAAAAGACAAAATCGGGGCCATCAGAAGGGCCATCGTTTTGAGAATGTGATAAATGGCGGTTTGAGCGCTCCGGCGTTCGTCGGATTCGGCCGGGCTGGTGTACAGCCGGTCTTTCAGCACATCGAGGTAGAATGCCGAAAGGTCCAGCGTGCAGTAGTTGTACAACCGGTGATAGATGACGTGATAATCGTAATCCCGATAGGCTTTGAGGATTCGCTCGGTCAGCTCCTGCAGCCGGTGAAGGGCAAAGCGATCGATCTCCAGCATGGCCTCGGTTTCGACCGCATCGGTTGCAGGGTCGAAGTCGAACAGGTTGCCGAGCATAAAACGGCTGGTGTTGCGGATGCGACGATAGGCGTCCGTGAGCTGCTTTAAGATATTATTCGATATCCGGATGTCCTCGCGGTAATCGGAAGCCGTCACCCACAGCCGCAGAATTTCCGCGCCGTATTTGTCGATGACTTCCTTCGGAGCGATCACGTTGCCCAGGGACTTGGACATTTTGCGCCCATCGGCATCTACCACGAATCCGTGGGTCAGCACGGAGTCGTAGGGTGCTTTTCCCCGCGTGCCGACCGCCGTCAACAGCGAGCTGTGGAACCAGCCTCGATGCTGGTCACTGCCCTCCAGGTAGAGATCTGCCGGCCATTTCAAATAGTCACGCTGTTCCAGGACCGCTGCATGACTCACCCCGGAATCAAACCACACATCCAGAATGTCGTTTTCTTTCTTAAAGGATTTGCCGCCGCACTTCTTGCAGACCGTTCCCTCGGGTAGAAAGTGATCGGTATCGACTTCAAACCAGATGTCTGCACCGTGCTCGGCAAAAAGGCGGTAGACTTTTTCCATCAGCGCCTCGTCCAGCAGCAGTTCCTCGCAGTCTTCACAGTAAAAAACTGCGATCGGCACGCCCCAGGCGCGCTGACGGGATACGCACCAGTCGGGTCGGTTTTCGATCATTCCGTAGATCCGCTCCCGGCCCCAGTGGGGCACCCACTGTACCCGGTCGATCTCCTCCAGGGATTTTTTCCGCAACCCCGTTTTTTCCATGGAAATAAACCACTGGGGTGTGGCGCGAAAGATCACCGGTTGCTTGCAGCGCCAGCAGTGCGGGTAAGCGTGTTCGATGGCCTCTTCCTTGATCAGCGCACCCAGCTCGGCAAGTTTCGCGTTGATGTTGCGATTGGCCTCGAATACAAACTGACCGTTGAAAAACTCGACCGCATCGGTGAAACATCCCCGTTCATCAACGGGCGAGTAAATGTCCAGGTTGTATTCCAGACCGACTTCATAGTCTTCCCGACCGTGGCCTGGAGCCGTGTGCACACATCCGGTGCCCGCATCGAGGGTTACGTGCCCGGCCAGTATGATCAGCGAATCCCGGCCGTACAGAGGGTGGATGCAGTGTTTATTTTCGAGCTCGCCGGGGTCGATTTCAACCAGGATTCGATAATCGCGGATGCCGAAAGCCCCCATGCAGGGTTCAACCAGGTCCCGGGCCAGTATGAGGACTTCATCGTTTCCGACATCCACGGCCGCGTAAGGCAGGTCCGGATGCAAGGCAACAGCCAGGTTGGCCGGCAGCGTCCAGGGGGTCGTGGTCCAGATGACGATGGAGACTTTTTTCCCTTCCAGCTGGGGATGATCGGCAGCCGGATCCTGCTTCATGGCGAACTTTACGTAGACCGACGGGGATGCTTCGTCGGCATATTCAATCTCCGCTTCGGCCAGCGCCGTTCGGCAGTCGTTGCACCAGTAAATCGGTTTTTTGCTCCGGAACAGACTCCCGTCAAGAGCGAACTTTCCACATTCCCGTGCGATGGTGGCTTCGTAACCGTAGTTCATGGTCAGATACGGATCCTCCCACTCCCCCATCACGCCCAGGCGTTTGAACTCCTCCCGTTGAATGTCGATATACTTTTCGGCATAGGCCCGGCAGAGTTTGCGGACTTCGGCAAGGGAAAGCGCTTTCTTTTTCTCCCCCAACTCCTTGTCGACATTGTGTTCGATGGGCAGCCCGTGGCAGTCCCAGCCTGGAACGTATATCGAATCGTAGCCGGCCATCTGGCGCGAGCGGACGATGATGTCTTTCAGGATCTTGTTGAGCGCAGTCCCGATGTGGATGTTCCCGTTGGCATAGGGAGGACCATCGTGCAGAATGAATAGCGGCCTGCCGTGGGAGTTCTCACGAAGCTTGGCATGCAGCTGCATCTGCTCCCACTTTTCCAGTTGTTCAGGCTCGCGAACCGCCAGGCTCGCCTTCATCGGAAAGCCGGTCTGCGGCAGGTTAAGGGTCTTCTTGTAATCCATGGGGTCCTCCGGGTTCAAAATCGTCATAAACGCGAATTATTATGAATAAAAACCGACGGTGTCAAGGAAATAGATCTGCCGATCTCAGCGGATGCAACACGATGGAAGGGACAATTAAGCAATTACCGGGGAGCGCGCCGGCCGGACGACCGGCGTCAACAGGGGTTTTCTTTCGTCAGGCAGACATGACAATCACCACAGATCTTTCGGATACAGCCACCCGGTCCGCTTCACTGATCGGCCAACAGTCGCAGCAGGTATTGACCGTATTCATTTTGCTTCATATCTTCGGCCTGCCGTTGCAGTCGATCCGCATCGATATAACCCAGCCGATAGGCGATTTCTTCCACGCTTGCGATTCGCAATCCCTGCCTTTCCTGAATCGCCTGCACATAACTGGCCGCCTGCTGCAGTGCCTCGAAGGTCCCGGTGTCGAGCCACGCATATCCGCGGCCGAGAACTTCCACCTGGAGCTCGCCCCTGCGAAGATATTCCATGTTGACGTCGGTAATCTCCAGCTCTCCGCGGGCCGAGGGCTTCAGGGATTCTGCAATCCGGACAACCCGGTTGTCATACACGTACAGCCCTGTCACTGCGAACGAGGACTTCGGTATTTTCGGTTTTTCTTCGATTCCGACCACCTTGCCCCCGGCATCGAACTCCACGACGCCGTAACGCTGGGGGTCGCGGACAGAATAGCCGAAAATCAACCCACCTTTGCACAGCTGCACCGCTCGTTTCAGCAGCTGCGAGAGGTTGTGGCCGAAAAAAATGTTGTCTCCCAGTATCAGGCAAACGTTGTCTGCGCCGATAAAGGACTTGCCCAAGATGAAGGCCTGGGCCAAACCTTCCGGCCGCGGCTGTTCAGTATAGGTAATGTCCAGCCCCAAACGGGAGCCATCTCCCAAAAGTCGCTCGAACAGTGGAAGATCCTGGGAGGTAGATATCACCAGGATGTCCCGGATACCGGCCAGCATCAGAACCGAAAGGGGATAGTAGATCATCGGCTTGTCATAGACCGGCAGCAGTTGTTTGCTCACCACCCGTGATATCGGAAACAGCCGCGTTGCCGAACCGCCTGCCAGAATGATCCCTTTCACAGCTCACAGCTCCCTTCAGGCATAGGCCGGCCCCAGAACCATCGAACCCACCGCAATATATGAGTAGTCCTTGGACACCAGGTCATCGTGGTCCGGAATCATTCTGCGGCCGTCCATGATCAGATAGGGGGGCTTTACCAGTTCTTCGACCGTGCGCGACAGACCGCGGAACTCTTCACAATCCGACGATATGAACAGTGCATCGGAGTTCTTTATGGCTTCCCTGGCGCTGTCAAAGTAATCGATTTTCTCGAAAAGAACGTTCTTGGACGGGTCGAAGACCTGTTTCGCCGACTCGTTGGCCAGCGGGTCGTAGGCGTTTATGCGGGCCGTTCCTTTGCCCAGCAACGATTCGATCACCTTGATGGAGGAGGCATCGCGCATGTCGTTGGTGTGTTTTTTAAACGCCAGTCCCAACACCGCAACGGTTTTGTTGTTGAATTTGAAACCGGCTTCGGTAATGGCCCGGTCGACCAGATAGATTTTCTGGTATTCATTGACCTCGTAGGATGCTTCCAGCATCTTCGTGCTGACATTGACCTTGCGCAGCTGATTGATCAGCGAGGCAATATCCTTGCCGAAGCAGCTTCCCCCCGCACCGTTGCTCACAAAAGAGCCCCAGGTGCTGATGCGCTCATCGGCGGTCACACCCAGGCGCAAATCGTCAATGTTGACGTTGGGGATCTTTTCACCGATCTTCGCCCCGACACCGTTCCAGAACGAAATGTAGGTGAGCAGCATGGTGTTGGCTACGTACTTGATGGCTTCGGCGGTCTCCGGGCTCGTTTCAATGTATTTGATCCGCACATGATGAACAAACTGCGAATAAACCCGGCGCAGGATCTTATGGTCCTGCTCGTGATCGCATCCCACCACCACGCGATCCGGACGGCGCGCCTGGGCGACGGCCGTGCCCTCTGCCAAAAATTCCGGATTGGCGGATATGCCGAAGTTTTCGACATTGTGCGAATTCAGTATCTTCTCCAGGTGGCGGGCCGTTCCGATGGGCACGGTGCTCTTGTTGACCACCACTACCCGGCGCTGGTCTTTTCTTTGCGCCAGCAGCTGGGCCAGCTGCTGGGCGGCGGCGTCGTAGAAGGTGAGATTCGTCGAGCCGTCCAGATTGGGCGGTGTCGGCAGGCACATGAAAACCGTGTCGGTACCCTCGATGATCGATGCCAGGTCACTGGCGAAAAAAAGATACCGGTCCAGCATCTCCCGAATGATATTCGCCAGTCCGGGTTCATTCACGTATGTTTCGATCCGTTCCGCCTGCCCGCTGGAAAAAGCCGCCAGTTTTTCCGGATCGTTGTCATACGCATAGACTTGATGGCCGTATTCGGAACATACGGCCGCATGAACCAGGCCGACATAGCCCGTACCGCAGACGACAATCTTCATATGGCACCCCAGTTGTGCTTGATATTATCCCGCATTTTTTGCGATCGGCTTCCGGCAAACCGACCGTCATGAAACAAGCGGGTTTAAGAGAGCAACCCGAACTCCGCCAAAATGTCGTCGAACCCGAGCAGTCGGACTTTGCGCCTGAGAAACTCGGAAATCGTGGGCTGGTAGGCCTTGGTTCGGGGGTACATGCTCGCCTCCGAAGGGGTTCGGTTGCCTTTTTCATGATTGCAGCCCTTGCAGGCGGCTACGCAGTTCTCAAAGGTTGTATCCCCTCCCCTGGATCGGGGGATGATGTGGTCGATGGTCAAGCGGTTGCTTTCCGACTGGCAGTATGCACAGGTAAAACGATCGCGAATCAGGACATTTTTCTTGCTGAATGGAACCCGGCTGCGGTAAACGGTTCGAATGAACTTGATCAGCTTGATGACCGCCGGCACTTTCACCTCGGACCCTTCACCGGTTTGAACGGTTCTGGCCGAATAGCGCAGCACTTTCACCTTGTCCTTTATCAGCAGGCACATCGCGCGCTTCCAGTTAACGACGTTCAGAAATGAGTAATCGGCATTGAGTACCACACACTGGGTCATGGTCGATCCTCTCCTGGCCGCAGCCAACGGGATTGAAACAGCCATATCCATTACCGCATCCGGTCTGCATCCTTGCGCCGGTGATCCGGCTGCAGGCAGGCAGCGGTCTCTGCGGTGGGCCGAAGCGTTGGTGATGACTCTGATATTATACCATAGAGCAAAAATCAAATCATTTCATGGCGGTTGAATTTTTACACGAAATCATTATGTTGGAACAATCCCTGTCCGGTCATGCACTGCCGCAGCTCGATCCGGGCAATATCTTACCGGTCTGGCTCTTCGGCCAGAGGCCTATCCGGATTGAGGGCGAACCGCGGCATGCGAGGTCATTATGAAGGTGGTAGGGTTTTTGGCAGCCAGCTGCATCACGGCAGCGATCGCGGTGACGGCCTTCGCCGGAGAAGCGGACGTTACGCAAACAGAAGTCGTCCGCACCGGCCCGGGCGTTTACCGTTTTTCAGCAAGTGTGCTTCATCGCGACGAGGGGTGGGATCACTATGCCGACCGATGGGAGGTGATCGCCCCGGACGGCCACATTCTGGCCACCCGCACCCTCTATCACCCCCACGTGAATGAACAGCCATTTACGCGCTCTCTGGGCGACGTGAAAATTCCGACCGGCATTCGCCAGGTTGAAATCCGAGCCCACTGTTCGGTTCACGCTTACGGAGGCAAATCCGAGTCCGTGAGTCTGCCGGAGTAAAGCCTCCGGAAGGCGATACCTGATTTCTTTAGAATCGAATAACCATCCGGCCAAGGATAGCCAACTATGCTGAACCATCTTACCCTGCTGAAATTTAAAAAACCGACGACAGACGCTGCCGTCGAGGACCTCTCCAGCGACCTGGACGCGCTCCCGAATTCGATCGTGGAAATACAGATGCTCGAGTTCGGGCGCAACGTGATTCGCACTCCCCGCTCCTATGACTTTGCCGTTTGGGCCCTGTTTGCAAACGAAGAAACGCTGGCCCGATATCTGCAGCACCCCAAACACCTGTTGGTTGTGGAAAAGATCGAACAGATGAGCGACAGTGTCGTCACTGTCGCTTTCTACGGCAGCGATGCCGGCTGCCTGCGGGAAAGGCCCCCCGTCAACTGGCTGGCCGGGGATGATTTTTCAGACCTGTAAGCCGAAACAAAGGCTGCGGATATCACCGATCCGCGCACACTCTTTGAAATCCGCCGACCGGCTGCCTGCATTTTGTCTCCCGGAAGAACCGCTCCGGGCCTCGATAGACTGCTGCTTGACTATAACACCCTTATTTTTATATAATTATCTATAGTCAGCCGTGAGGATCTCGCCATGTATCGTGTTATCCCCACGCTCCGGAGCAGCTGGCCTCCACAACCCAACATCCAACAACGGGCAGATGTACCGACGGATTGTGCACATCGTTATCGTTCTGGTCGGCGCTGTCAGCATCGGGCTGCCGGTCAGCCCCTGTGCACTGGGCGGCCAGCGGTTCACGGACAACGGGGATGGTACCGTCACAGACCACCAGCTCGGTGTGATGTGGGCCAAAAGCGACAATCAGGGGGATATCGGCTGGAAGCAAGCCGAGGCATATGCCCGTTACAGCTTCGGCCTGACGGTCGGCAACCAGTACACCAACTGGCGCCTGCCCACGCTCGACGAGCTGCAGAGTCTGTATGTGACAAAGCCGGGCTATAACGGATACGGAACCGACTGCGGCGTCCAGACGAAGATCGTATCGCAGATCAATCTGAGTTGCATTTTGGTGTGGTCCTCGGACGAGGCATTGGGCTCTCACATGGCCTTCAATTTCAATATCGGCAACCCATTCACCGTGCAATCCTACGACATCTCCGGGTGCCGGGTATTGCCGGTGCGAAACATCGACTGAACGACAATATGAAATACTTTATCAGACATTTCGAAGACGGTTACCAGGTGTTTGAAAAAGACGGCGAGGAGGAGATCCTGATCGCTTCGTTTCACCGTGAACCGCAAACCCAAAGCGGAAAAAAATCTTCTGCCCAGCGCCGGGCGGAAGAGTATTGCGATCTCCTCAATCAAAAAGACAGCGGCGGTGGGTTGTTTCTGGATCTGAGCGGAGAGTAACCTGCATTGTTCAAAGGCCAGACAACCGGGTCGCGTTTTACCGGATTTTTCCAGGTCACCGTCGTGTCCAAACTCACCCTCTTCGCCATATTTTCGCCAAACGCCAACCGCCTCCGTGGCAGCTGCTTCGATCAGCGACCGCCCCTCCTGCGGCGGCTTCTGGTTCGTCTGCCACCCATCGCCTGTCACGGGTCAACGGCCGCCGGTTCGCGCGCGCCCAAATATCGGCGGGCGTTGATTTGACATTCGGCAATGAAACCATAGAGTCTATAAGAGATCTCAGCCGTCGTCGTCAGACGCATTTGCGAAACGACGCTGACTGGCGTTTCAGATCAACGCATTGCTTTTTCCCGCATGGAGGAATCTATGAACCGATTCTGGACTTCAAGATCGTTATTTGCCGCGTTTATCCTTTCGGCGCTCTTGCTCGTAACTGCCCCCGGCTGCGCCCAAACTTCCCTGAAGCGGATTACGGTCGGCGAGCTCAATGCAATCCTTGCCGACCAGCAGGCCGTGATCGTGGACGTGCGCGACACGAGAGACTGGGACAGCAGCGATCAGAAAATAAAAGGCGCTATCCGCCTCGACCCGAGAAACCTGGACCCGGCAAATTTGCCGATAGCCAAAAACGCCGCGCTGGTGTTGTACTGAGCCTGACCGAACGAACAAACAAGTGCCCGGGTGGCACAAAAATTGATACAAAACGGTTATACCAACGTCCTCATTCTAAAGGGCGGCTGGAACGCATGGTTCAGGGACGGATACCCGGTTGAAAGAAAATGAGCCACCAGAACGAGGTCCCCGGCTGAGCGAAGCACAAGGCCGCCGGGGGCAGTCGAAAGGCTGCCCCCGGTCGTCGGGCCGTTTGAGCCCGTACGGTCTGCCCCCAACGAATCCGAAGACCATTGAAGCGATGGAGAAGCGATGCTGCTGAAACTGTTTCTGGCATTTACGCTGATTCCGGTGGTGGAAATTTATCTTCTCATTAAAATCGGCGGTCACCTCGGCGCATTCAACACGGTGGCGCTGGTGGTTGCCACCGGATTTGCGGGCGCCTATCTGGCGCGGCTGCAGGGGATGCAAACCATGCTCCGGGTCCGCTCCAGCCTCCAGCAGGGAGTCATGCCGGCAGAGGAAATGCTGGACGCCATGCTGATTTTCACTGCCGGCATTGTGCTGCTCACCCCCGGTTTCATCACCGATGCCTTGGGCCTGCTGCTGCTCATCCCGGAAACCCGCTTGCTGTTCAAGCGCTACCTGAGAAAAAAGCTCGACACATGGATGGAGGAGCAAAACGTTCGCATCGATCGCTTCCCCTGATGTAAAAAGGTGGGCAAAGCCCTTCTGGAATTCAGCAGCGGTATCGATCAAATCGCGAAAGGAAGCTGTGAATGAAATACCAGACCGAGGCCGGACTATCGGCCCTGGACGTACCGGAAGTGCTGGCCGTCCTGTTTCACCCCCGCCCGGAGTTGGGGGCCGCACCGGCGCTGCCCCCCAGCTGCGATCTGATGATCCCGGTGGAGGCGGAAGTGTCCGTGGGTGCCCGCTTCCACATCGCCGATGAGTCAGCACCCAATATTCTGTTTTTCCACGGAAACGGTGAAATCGTCGCCGATTACCACGACCTGGGGGCGCTGTACAACCGGATGGGAATCAACTTTCTGGCAGTCGATTATCGCGGCTATGGCCGATCGGGAGGCCAGCCGACGGTGGTCTCCATGATGGCCGACTGTCACCGCATATTCGAGTTCACCCGCACCTGGCTCCACGAACAGCGCCATCGCGGTCCGCTGGTGGTCATGGGCCGATCTCTGGGCAGTGCCTCGGCCATCGAGCTGGCCTCCGCGCACCGGCAAGCCGTGGCAGGGCTGGTTGTCGAAAGCGGTTTCGCCAGCGCCGGGCCGCTGCTGCGTTTGCTGGGTATCGATCCGGCGACCCTCGGATTTGACGAAAGCCGGTCATTTCGCAATGTCGACAAAATCAACACCGTCGATATGCCGACGGTGATTATTCATGCCGAACACGATCACATCATTTCGGTGCAGGAGGGTCAAACCCTCTTTGATGCATGCGGTTCAGCGCAAAAGGTCTTTGTGAAAATACCGGGAGCCAATCACAACGACATATTCATGCGCGGGCTGGATGCTTACATAGGGGCGGTCAAGCAGCTGACGGATCTGACGCTGGCAGCCGCCGGTTGACCAGAGCCTGCCGCTGTTCTATGCGCCTTTTACTGCAAACCGGTCAAAGGCTTTCCAAAACGCCGCACGTATCCGGTCGCATTCCATCAGCACTTCGTGCCGTGCGTCCTCCAGCAGGAAAAAACGGCAGTTGGGCAGCCTCGAACAGGCACGGCGCTGAGAGGCTCCACAAACCACCGCATCACGGCCGGCAGCAACCATCAGCACCGGAATAGTGATCGCTTCCAGGAACCCGGCGCCCTGCGTCAAGGAAATCGATTCGAGGGTTGCCGCCAGCCAGCCGAAGGTGGGTCCGCCCAGGGCCAGGTCGGGATTAGCGCTAAAAGCGTCGCGTTCCACTGTAAAACGCCTGGGGTCGGATGTCAGCGGATTGCCTTCAAATGATCGCTTCAACGCACTGCGGCCGGTAGCGCCCGGCAGGTAGGTCTCCGACATGCCGGCAGCCAGTGCGAATCGGGCAAGCATCCCTGCCAGGCGCCTCGGGTAGGGAGCGGTGCGGATGTCGGTCATCGGCGAGGTCAAAACGGCTCGATCGACGATGTCCGGTTTCTGGTGTAAAAATCGCAGTGCGATGTGAGCGCCCATGGAGTGGGCGAGAATGATCAATGGCCGGTTTCCTGCCGGCAGCACGAACTGCTCGACGAATTGATTCAGATCCTGCAGGTAGTCTGCATAGCTTCGCACGTGGCCTTTCAGCCTGTCCGCCACAAGGCGTGTCGAAAGCCCCTGCCCTCGCCAGTCGATACTGAAAACCTCAAAGCCCCTTTCGTTCAGCTCGGCGATCGTTTCCCTGTACTTTTCCAAAAATTCCTTGCGGCCGTTCAACAGCAGCACGCAGCCGCGACAGCGGTCGTTTTTTGCCGACCAGATGCCGTAACGAATCGAAAAGCCGTCACCGGTCGAAAAACTGCCGGTGCGGGCAGCAGCGTCCGAACCGGCAGGTCGATCAGGGGGCATATTTGCCACCGACTTCTTTCAGGTGATTTTCAGCCGATCCGGCAACCAGCGGCCGGACATCCGCCGACGATTTGTATATCGGAACCGGCTCTTTCAGATAGGTGCTTACCGCCTCGAGCACCTGGGCCCGAATGGGCGCGCTTTCGTTAAACAGCTGATGCCGGCCTCCTTCGATCCGCACCACGCTTACCGTGGTAAATATGTTTTGCAGTGCAGCAATGTTGTGCTGCCAGTCCACCACACTGTCTTTGGTGCCCTGTAAGATCATCACCGGTTTTTTGCAGTCTCCGTAACCGGCCAGACGATCATTCCAGGCGTACAGCGCCTCGAGCCAGGTCAACGAAATCCTTCTGCCCTGCAGCGGATCCTTTCGCGACCATTCGACGAATACCGGATCGGAAGAGTTCCGGTGGCGGCGACGCGGCAGATCGTCCACAAACGGTTTGATCAAAAACAGCTGTGCGCGCGCCAGGCGGTGGAAGCGGTGATGAACGAGGGGAGCTGCCAGCACAACCCGGTCGAAATCCGGGGTCTGCGGAGACTTTTTTACGATCGTCTCTATGGCGATGGCTGCTCCCGTACTGTGGCCGATCAGATGATAGGGACCCGGCAGATGCGGCAGGCAGATCTGAACGAAATCCTCGAAAATTCGTGCGTACTGTGCAAAATCTGAGATGGCGCCCGGATCACCGGAAGACAACCCGTGACCGGGAAGATCGAAAATCGCAACTGCAAATCCATCTCCGATGCAGCGGTGAATCAGATGCTGCAGCAGGCCGGAGTGGTCGAAAAAACCGTGCAGCAGAAAAACGGAACCCACAGCCGCCCCTGGCAGGTAGACATGGGCGGCCAGCCGGTAGGACCCCGAATCGAAAGTCCCAAACCGGTGCGCTGCCTCTCCGCCGTCCAATCCGTAATAGCGAAAAAGCGCCGTCAGCTGCGGTAAAAACTCACGCGAATCCGTAAAGTCGAGTGGAGGAAGTTCCGATTTGATAAGGGCAACCTCCGCTGGCGTCCAGAAACCAACCGTTGGTTGGACCGCTTCGGAAGCAAGCAAAAGGATACCGATGGCCAGCAAGGTCGGCAACGGCGGCATGGCAGGCCAGCCGTGCCGGACGCTGCCGCGCAGCGGCGGCTTTGCGCTGCAGCGTGTCAACTGTTGCCACCGCCGGCAATGGGTCCTGCGTCCGGCCACCCCGGCGGCATTCCCTGCGGGCTCCATCCCCGTGCCAGATAGTATTGCCGCAGCAGCCGCTCGAACTGCTGCCGGGTGATTACCTGTCCGGTTTCCGGCAGCGGCTGCTGAAAAAAACGGCGTGGCAGCCGATCGTCTGCAGGTTGCAGGCCTTCTTTGAGGTTGAAGCGTCTCGCGTTGTCGTTGACATCGGCTGCAATTGCCCGCAGTTCTTTGATGTCGAGTGTCCAACCGGTGGCGGCTTCCAGGATTGTTGCCAGACGCTGCCAGGGATAAAGGTCCCGGTAAAAGCGGCACAGCACCAGCGTGTCGAAAAAGGTGAGACGATCTTCCCATTCCACCAGCATCTCGGATTTGCCCTCGATGCGTTCCGGGTCGATAAGACCGGAGAGCTCGGCCTTGTAAAATGTCGTTCGCAGGTGGCAGGCACCCCGATCGGATGTGGCATAGGCCAGGCCCATTCCCTTCAGCAGACGGGGATCGTATCCGGCAGGCTCCATTCCCTTGACGTGAATCGCCTGATCGGACATGCCCCAGCTTGACGCCACTGTCCGGATCCCTTCTGCGAGCAGGTCACCGATCCCCTCGCGATACGCAATTTTTGCAAGCAACCGGGCGATGCCGTCCACATCCCCATAGCCGATCTTTTCATCGATCCGGCGTTGTGCGACCGCCTCGATGGTAAGGGCGGCCAGGTTGCCGGCTGTGATGGTATCCAGTCCCAGACGGTCGCATATGTCGTTCAGATAGGCGATTTCCTCGATGCTGTCGACCTCGCACAATCCGCCAAAGGCGTAAATGGTCTCGTACTCCGGCCCTTCGATGCGCAGTCCCTGGTGCCGCCCCTGCTTTACCGTGGCCAGGCGGCCGCAGGCCATCATGCATTTCATGCAAGCGTGCGGCGTGACATCCAGCCGTTCATGCAGGGCGGCGGCGTTGATCTTGTCCACATGATCGGCGCGGCCCTTTTTCCAGTAACGGGTGGGGAAACATCCGGCCGCGTTGGTGATATCCACCAGCATGGGCGTTCCCATGCTCCTGTAAGCACTCGCCACACCGCTTTCCCGGGCGTGCTGCGCCAGCGAACTGGCACAACCCTTGATGGCCTCCGGATCCGCCGTCTGTTTGCTTCTGTTGCCCCGAAAGACGATCGCCTTGATCTTCTTGGACCCCATGACCGCACCGACGCCGGTACGACCGGCGCTGCGCCAGTAATCATTTTCGATAACCGCAAACGCCACCCGGTTTTCACCGGCCGGACCGATACAAACCACCCCGCATCGGTTCGTTTCGGACCGCTTCTCCCGCACCCAGGCTTTCACCCGATCCTCGGTAGCGTACGTCTCCTGCCCCCACAGATCCTTGGCAGGGTGAAATACGGCTCCGTTCTCGGCAACTTCAATCCAAATGGGCTGGCTTCCGGTGCCGCGGATCATGACTGCATCGAAGCCGGCCCTGGACATATACTCGGCAACAGTCCCCCCTGAATACGATTCGGAGAGAAACCCGGTCAGCGGTGACTTGCAGAAGACACCGTGCCGGCAGGAGCCCCAGATGGTTGTGCCGGCAGTCGGGCCGACGGCAAAAATCAGATGGTTGTCTGGCCCCAGGGGATCGACGCGCGGCCGATTGCAGCGGAGCAGCAGATGAACGGCCAGCCCTTTGCCCCCTATGCAGGTGCGCAACAGTTCTTCGGACAGGGTCTCGATCTCAAAAGTCTGGCGGCTCACATCGACAATCAGCAGCCGCTGGTGGTATCCCTTCATGTGGCAGACTCCTCAATGGGTGCGCGCTGGTGGCCATCGTAGCGAATTTCAACATCTTTCTCAAGTCGCCGGGAATTGCCGATTTGCTTGACCGGTGAGGAGTTCTTCATTATGGTATCCGCAACGGCCGGTGGGATATGTATCCGTAACGTGAAACCGCTGCGAGTGAAAAACCATGGCTTTGCACACACATGATTTCGTTGAAACCTACGATGGGTTGATCGGGTTCGGGTTGGACCGGGAAGTCGACGAGAACACGGTAATCTGCTACCTGCAGAAATTCTCCGACGATGCCCTGATATCCCAGCTGATCCAACGCCTGTCCGACGAAGAGCTTTCCGAAATATTCCGTCTGATATCACGCCTGTTGAAAACGCACCTCAGCGAGCCCGAGTATCACCGCCTGTTTCTGAAGGACGAATGACATGGACCGCTGCGAAAAAAAAACCTGATGCTGACCGACAAACAGATGCAACGCTACGCCGACGTTCTCCTCTGGGCATTGAAAACCGCCCGCCGCGGGGCATTTCAAAAAAATGAAATCGTCGCGATCCACTATCATCGGCCGGCGATCGTACTGGCCGAGACCCTGTTTGCCAAACTGCTGGAAATGGGTCTGCACCCGGTCCAGCAGATGCTCCCCACTCCGGTGATGGAAACCGATTTCTACTCGCTTGCCAACCGGCGCCAGCTGACCTTCATCCCGCCCGGCGACCGGAAGCTGCACGAACAGCTCAACGGCCGCATATTCCTGTATGCTCCCGAGTCCATCACCCACCTGGGGGGGATCGATCCGCGGCGGATTGGGGTGACTGCGGTTGCCCGCAAGTTTTTACGCGATATACTAACCCGGCGGGAGGCAAAGGGGTTGTTCGGCTGGACGCTGTGCATCTACCCTACGGAGGAGCTGGCCCGACAGTCCGGCTTGTCTCCGAAAGCGTACTGCCGGCAAGTTGTTCGTTCCTGTTTCCTGGACCGCCGCCGGCCCCTGCAGCAATGGCAGCGCGTGCACGGCGAAATCCAGGCGATCAAGCAGCGGCTCGGCCGCCTGTCGATCCGCCGGCTGCGGATCGAATCGGATCACTCGGATCTGGAGATCACGCCGGGAGAGCGGCGAAAGTGGCTGGGGCTGTCGGGCCGCAACATCCCCAGTTTCGAGGTGTTTTTATCCCCTGATTGGCGGGGAACCCGTGGGGTGTATTATGCGGATCAGCCTTCCTACCGCAGCGGAAACAGTGTCAAGGAGGTCCGCCTCGAATTCAAGGGCGGCAGGGTGATCAACGCGCGGGCGGCAGAGGGCGAAAAGTTTTTACGGCAGCAGCTTGCAATGGATGCAGGCGCCGGTCGGGTCGGTGAATTCTCTCTCACCGACAAGCGGTTTTCGAAGATCAACGCCTTTATGGCCAACACGCTCTACGACGAGAACTACGGTGGCAAATTCGGCAACTGCCACGTGGCGTTGGGGTCTTCCTATGCGGATTCATATGCCGGCAAACCGGCCGGATTGACCGCAGCCCGAAAAAAATCCCTTGGTTTCAACGACTCGGCCCTGCACTGGGATCTGGTCAACACCGAAAAAAAGCGGGTGACGGCCCACCTGAACGGCGACCGCAGCCTGACGCTATACGAAGATGGCCGTTTTTTGATATAACCCGTTTGTCGAAACCCTGGCGGCAGTCGTTATTGCTTTGACTTGAAATCGCGGGATACGGATGTAAAGGCGATGGCGACCGTGCCCGGCGGGGTTTCAAAAGGACCTTCGTTGACCTGAACGACCCCGCTCCGATTCCCCAGATTGTAAATGGCGTTTTTGCCCAGCACACGGCCCTCACCGCCCAGGTAGTTCACAAACACCGTGAGGCTGTAAAAACCTCTTTTTCTTTGCAGGGTAAAGCTCAGTTCGATTTTCCCCGGTTGCTGCAGGTCGGTTTGACGGAAAACGTAGCGGTAGTCGATGACCCAGTCAACATCGGATTGGATGCCCGACTGGGCGGTGTCTTTCGCCAGTGGAATCCGTCGATTTTCCTTGATTTGGCCGCCGATGCAACCGGCCAGAAGGAAAAGAGCGATGACGGCTATGCCCAGCGAGCGCACAACACGCGGGCAAATCCTGTATGCACGAACGCGGCTGTTGATGATGGCCTCGCTTTCTGTTAGCGATTTTGGCGTCGACGGTTTGGTTTCAGGCGTCGACAGCTGCCGGTTTGCGCCAGTTCGTGTCGGCACCCAACTCCACCAATATCCGGATGGCCTCGTCGATGTTCACACCAACGGTGTCCGCTCCGTGCGAATCATCTCCCGGCACGATCGAAATCCCCAGATCGACGGCCTGTTGTAAAATTGCCCTGGTCGGATAGGGCTCCGCAGCGCCCTTTGACAGCGCCCGCACGTTACAGTCGAGCGTCAAATCCAGATCCCGGATCAGCCCCAGATTGCGCCCGATGCGCTGTGCAACCGCCGGCAGCGCCAGGCGCCGCTTGTAACCATCGTCGAAAATACGGATCAGATCGAAATGCCCCACAACCTGCGGCTCGATGGCGGTAATCATTTCAAACTGGGCGTCGAAGTATGAACAGTAGAGCTCCTCCAGTCCCCCCGCTGCCCTCACGGCGGCGTGGTAAAGTTCCGGAGAGTAGTCGAAGCCGATGTTGTCGACGTGGTGCAGCGAGCCGACGACGTAGTCGAAGGAAAACGTGTCCATCAACTGCCGGGCAAATCCAATGGCACCCTCGTAGGATTCCAGCTCGCAGCCGACAAACAATTGTATCTGGGATCGGTACCGGTCTTGCAGCCGTCGGCAGGCGGAGACATACTGTTCGAAGCGGCGATACATTTTTCCGGCATCCATGCCTTGCCGGATCTCTTCCGGGTACAGAAATCGATCTGACAGCGGCGGAATGTGTTCGGTGATGCCCACCCAGGTATAACGCTGGTCGATGTAAGCCTGAATGACTTCATCGAGCAGGTCGCTGGCGTGGTTGCAAAACTGTCCGCTGTGACCGCCGTGAATGGATACAAGGGCGGGAGTGTCGGCTGGGTTCATCGGTCGATCCTTGAGCCGCCTGAAACCGATTGCGGGGGGATATGCTGAACAACCATTCCTGAGGGAACGGGGATTTACCCTTATTCAATTTCGGGGGTTTTTCTTTTTTCTACTCTTTGGCAGGCAAAGAAACCGCAGCCGCCGGTGCCGGAATGCGCAAAGGGCCGGTTTGCCCCCCTGCCGAAAAGTTTGCGGGCAAAGACTGCAGGGAACGGATGATAAACACCCGGCTGCCTCACATTCCTACACCTTGTATTTGCCGAAATCCTCCGGGTTGAGATTTTCAAGGTATTCGGCCCACTTTTTGCCTTCTTCACTCTGGTCGAGGGCTTCGCCCGCTTCCTGGTTGGCGGCCGATTTTTCGATGACCTTGTCGTCCACAAAAATCGGAGCATTGAATCGCAGCGCCAAGGCAATAGCATCACTGGGGCGGGCGTCCATATCAAAAGAATTCTCACCGGACTCGAAAAATATCCTGGCGTAAAACGTGCTTTCTTTCAGGTCGCAGACTTCCACTCGCGTGACGGAGATGTTGATGATGTCGGAGAAATTTTTGAACAGATCATGGGTCATCGGCCGGTCAAATTTGACGTTCTGCAAGGCCGAGGCAATCGATGTGGCCTCCAGCAGGCCGATCCAGATGGGTACGGCCTGATCGGTTTGCTCCGACTTTAGGATGATAATCGGTGTATTGGACGTCGGATCCATGGTCAGTCCCGCTATGTTCACCTTATGCAGCATGACTGTTTGCTCCTTTCAGCGTCGGCAAAACCGGCTCGATGCCTGCCGGTACCCCCCAGAGAGAGTGCGCGTGGGCTTTTTGTATTGTAACCCGAACCAATTTCCCTGTAAAGGCTCGCGTCGAAGAGGTCGATTGAGCGGTCCGTTCGAAATGAACGATACGATTGGTGGATGTGCGTCCGGTCCACTGCCCGTGCGGGTTGCCGTCAACCGCTGCGACAGGTTGCCCGCCGGCGGCCACTTTATGACGCAACCCTTCCACCAGGACCTCCTGTACCGAACCGACCAGGTCGCGATGCTTCTTTAGGGTGATCTGCTCCTGCAGCTGCAGCAGGGCCTGCAGCCTGCGGCTTTTCTCTTCTTCGCCCACTTTGTCTCCGAACCGGGCTGCGCGCGCGTTGGGACGATCTGAATACTGGAACGCAAACAAGCTGTCGAAACGCACCTTTCGAATCAAATCGAGTGTTTCCTCGAAGTCCGACTCGGTCTCACCGGGAAATCCGGTGATAAAGTCCGATGAAATTGCGATTCCCGGACAAAAAGCACGGAGCTGTTCGATCTTTTCGCAATATTGCTCGTGCGTGTATTTCCGATTCATCCTTTTCAACACCCGGTTGGAGCCGGATTGAACCGGCAGATGAATGTGCTTGCAAAGCTTTTCCAGGTCCCGGAAGCTGCGGCACAGATCCTTCGATAGATCTTTGGGATGGGAAGTGGTAAAGCGAATCCGATATAGATGCTCGATGGCGTTCACCCGGGACAAAAGTTCCGGGAAACTGCAGTGCCCTTCCTTCCGGCCGTAAGAGTTTACATTCTGCCCCAGCAGGGTCACCTCCCGCACCCCGCCGGCGACCAGGTGTTCGATCTCCTCGATAATACGCTCCGGAGAGCGACTGGCTTCGCTGCCGCGAACGTACGGGACAACGCAGTAGGTACAGTAGTTGTCGCAGCCCTGCATGATCGTCACAAACCGGGTGATCGCTTGGCTGCCGACAGGCGCTGCAGGTGCTTCAAAGGCATCGATACCGTCAGAGAGTGCCACATCGACCCACCGGCGCCCTTGGTCCTCGACTTTCGCGATCAAGGCACCCAGGCGTCCGATGGCGTGCGTGCCGAAAACTACGTCGACATACGGCGCCCGTTTCCATATGCGCTCACCGAGCTGCTGAGCCACGCATCCGCCGACACCGATGATCAACTCCGGCCGCTTGCGCTTCAGGCCGGCCATCCTGCCGAGAAAGCTGAACACCTTCTGTTCGGCCTTCTCCCTGATTGCACACGTATTGACGACAACCAGGTCCGCTTCGGCCACCTCTTCGGTGATCGCATAGTTCAGCGGTGCCAGCTGCTGCTCGATTCGGCCGGAGTCGTAGACGTTCATCTGGCAACCGATGGTTTGTATGTATAGTTTTTTGGTGTACATGTTTCCGACTCTGATCGGTTCCTCAACTCCAGCCGACAACCGGTGCAGGGTCAGACGCTGTTCGAACAGCGCGGGCGGTTATTTAAAAGTCGCGCGCCTGTTGCGGTTCGATTCTCATCTTTCGACCGAGATCCTCCAGCACCATGTCCACATCCGACTCACACCCGGGCGGTATGTCCAGCGCAATTACCCCTCGCCGGGAATCGATTGTGGATAACGTCGCGATCCCGTCATACGCTTCGAGAATGAATTTCAGGAAGGCGATCTGCCTGCGATCGATCCGGTAATATCGGCGGATGGATTTCACTAAAGGTCTTCATGTGTGAAGCGGCATTTAGTTCTAAGTTAAAATATAACCATACCATAGGCGAATTCAAATTCAACACCTTTTCAGAGTGCCTCGGACACTAAGGCGATGCGTCTGTGGTATACAAATCGGTGATTGGCTATTGTAAGCGGGCCGATTGTGGGGTATAAGCCGCTGCTGATGATGAAACACTGGCGAACCCTCCAACCGGACAATCAACTGGTTCAATCCCTGAGCGCAAAACTGCCCTGCCACCCGGTCACTGCATCGGTACTGATCAACCGCGGCATAACTTCCACCCGTGCAGCCGGCGCGTATCTGCGTTCCAGCTTGAATCAGCTGAAAACGCCATTCGGAATCAAGGATATCGATACAGCCGTGCAGCGAATCGGGCAAGCGATTGATTCCCGGGAAAAGATCCGGATATTCGGAGATTATGATGTGGACGGTGTCACCGCGACCCTGGTCCTCTATGAATTCCTGACAAGCTGCGGGGCAGAGGTTGCCTACACCATTCCTCACCGGCTGAATGAGGGCTATGGCCTGCAGCCATTGCACATTCACCGATTTACCGCATCGGATCGCCCCGATCTTTTGATCACCGCCGATTGCGGCACCGGCAGCATCGAGGCCGTGCGGGAGGCCAATCGCAGCGGAATCGAAGTCATCGTTACCGATCATCACAGCCTGTCCGGCCCGCTTCCCGATGCGGTGGCGGTGGTCAACCCCAAGCGGCCCGATTGCAATGCCGGTTTTGAACAGCTGGCCGGTGTCGGGGTGGCGCTATCGCTGGTGATTTGCCTGCGAAAACACCTCAGAGATGGTGGGTTCTGGCGTTCCCGCCCGCAGCCCAATCTCCGGGAACTCTGTGATCTGGTGGCTCTGGGCACCCTGGCCGACGGTGTGCCGCTCACCGGGGACAACCGGGTTCTGGTCCGCACGGGTTTGGAGGTGATCCGCAACGGCAAAAATCGAGCCGGCCTTTCAACGCTCATCGATCGCTGCAAATGCAAACCGGACGATATCGGTACAGAGGAGATTGCCTATCGACTGATCCCGCGACTGAACGCTGCCGGTCGGATGGACAGTGCCTCCCTGGCCGCGGCATTGCTAACCACCAGCGATCTGGAAGAAGCCGCCCGAATGGCTGACGTCCTCGAGGCTCTCAACGAACGTCGCAGGCAGGTGGAGGGCGAGATCCTGAGAGAGTGCCGCGCCCATCTGCTGGCTGATCCGGCGAACCTGCAAAAAAGTGCACTGGTTCTTTCTCGCAAGAACTGGCATGGAGGGGTACTGGGTATTGTCGCGGCCAGACTGGCGGAACGCCATCATCGCCCCGTTGTACTGATATCGGTGCAACAGGGTCTGGGCACCGGTTCAGGGCGCAGCATCGACGGCATCGATATCACCGGCTGCCTGGCCGCCTGCGCGCAGCACCTCGAAGGCTACGGCGGCCACGCGATGGCGGCCGGTCTGAGGGTCATGGAAAACAACCTGGGGAAATTCCGGGAAGCGTTTGAAAAGCAGGTGCTGAGCCTGACCACCGACGTGGAAAGCGCACCGGAGGTGATCATCGACTGTGAGCTCGCGCTCAGCGACATTTCCGATGCCCTGATCGATGAAATCGAATCTCTGGAGCCATACGGAGCGGGCAATCCGAATCCGCTGTTCAGAGCCAACGACCTGCAGGTGCGTCAATCGCAGATCGTGGGAGGTGCCCACCGGCGCATGCTGCTTTGTCATTCCGGCGGTACCCGGCAACGGTCGATCGGAGCCATCCAGTTCAACGTGGATCCGGACAAGCCGCTGCCGGATGCGTTTGACCGCGTGGCATTTCGGCTTCAGTGGAATCGGTGGAACGGTAGAAAGGTTGCGCAGCTGGTGATAGAAGAAGCCGTTTCCTTGCAGGAAGCAAGCCAGCGATAGGGATCATGCCGATCCGCGACGGGTGAAAAGAGGCCGGAAAGCTCACATTTCCCTTGCATTTGGCCGGTTTTGTCAATATGATATATCGTTTGAATAAGCCCGGTTATCACCAACCCGCTGAAGATAGGGGACAGCATGGCAAAAGTGTTCCGACCGAGCACCCGGGAGTCGAGCATTCTCTCGAAAATCGAATCATCCAAGGAACATGCGCGACGCATTGCCCTGCAGGGAATAAGGGATTGCCAGGAACCGCTGGCCAATGCCATCGCAATGAAACTGGTGGAAGACAACCTGGTTGAAACCGCCAGCAAGAATAGTCTTGAAGAACAACTCAACCGTTGCCTGGAAAAACTGGCCCGGGCTGATGACTTCGAAATTGACTATGCCGTTGCACCGTTTCGGGGTCTGATGCCGAATCCGCACGTCGTCAGCATCTACGTGATGGCATTCGTCCTGGAAAAGCTGATCAACCACAAGGATGTCGTCGACATCTATGGATCTGACGAAGAAATTTACCTTTGCATCAATCGCCAGGTAAAAAAGTATCTGCCCTGATATGCGTCCCTCCTTTGTACCGCGGTTGGTCAACGGTCCATTCGACGACCCGGCACTGTTCATCCCGTTTCTTTTTCAACATCGCGCCGTGATCTTCGATCTGGGAGATCTTGCTGCACTGTCTTCCAGGGATGTTCTCAAAACCACCCACGTTTTCGTCACCCACACCCATATGGACCACTTTGTGGGGTTCGATCGCCTGCTGCGCCTGTTCCTCGGGCGGGAGCAGACGCTTTCCTTATATGGACCGGAAGGATTTCTGAAAAACGTCGAAGGGAAACTGGCCGGCTACTCCTGGGATCTGGTCCACAACTACGACACACGGCTCACCTTAAAGGTCACCGAAGTCCACCCCGAACAATTGCTGCAGCGCAGCTACCGGTGCGAGCGCTCTTTCGCGCCGGATGGCAGCCACCTCGTCGAGCCATGGCAGAGCGATTTGGTCAAAGAGCCGGCAATGACCGTTTCAGCCGTTGTGCTCGATCACAGCACAGCGTGCCTGGGATTCAAGATATCGGAAAGCTTCCACGTCAACATCCGCGCCGAGCGCCTGTCGGCCAACGGACTTCGTCCCGGTCCCTGGCTGCAACATTTCAAAGAGGCGCTGTACCGCCGAAAGCCTGCAGAAACGTCCATCGAAGCCGAAAAAATCGATGGCGGTCGAACACGTTTTCGCCTCGGAGATCTTCAAGACGACGTTGCCGTGATTACCGCCGGTCAAACGGTTTGCTACATCACGGACGTGAGCTTCACAGCGTCCAATGTGGCCAGTATAATCGCTTTTGCATCCGGGGCGGACCATCTTTTTATTGAAGCCGCCTTTCTGGAGGCAGACCGGCAGATCGCCAAAGCGAAAAACCATCTCACAGCCCGTCAGGCCGGTGAAATCGCCGGGATGTCGAAAGTCAAGCTGCTCACTGCTTTTCATTTTTCCCCCCGTTACCAGGGCCAGGCGCACCTGCTGGAAGCAGAAGCCCAAAACGCTTACCGGGAGGCCCTCAGAGCAAACCGGCCGGATTGAACGCATCGGTGTGCAAGAAAGCTCGCGCCGACAGCTTCAGTGGCAAAGCACAGCAAACGCATTAGGGTAGGTGTGCAAAACTCGACGCCGGAACCGGCTCGAAGTCACCCGCTTCGGGCGTACGCCACCAAAGTTCGATGGCAGCCGTACCCTTGCGTTGAAAATACTCCACCTGCAAGGGATACCAGCCAGCCTGGCCGATGGTGACAACGGCTTGAATTGCGTAGCGGTCGGAGTGCTGCGTGGGATCATCGATGACCATGGCGTCGGCGACACGAACTCTCAGCCCGTCGTTGGAAAGGGCCCGGAAAGTGTACTCGCCGGGAGTTGGGAATCGAATCAGTCCCCTCATCCGGATGGCGACTCCTCGATTGGTTCCGCTGTCAAAAACTTCCTGCCGGCCAAACCGGTGGTTGAGAAAGGGGATCGGCTTGCCGGTTACCCCGGTGTCCGGCGGGACACTGCCGGAGGTGAGGGGATCGAGATGCCGCGCGAAATAGTCGAAATAATAGACCGCCGATAGTCCGGGACGCAGCGCATCATCCGCCGGCTGGGGATCTGCGGGCATCAGGTCAGCAAAGCGCACCGCAGGAAGCTGCAACCGGGAAGCATCGGGTACAGCATCGGTACCCGTGGATTCCACATTGACTGTTCGGCCCTGGTCCGCTCTGCCGGCACAGCCGGCTGAAATGGTAATGAACACCCCGGCGATGATGCAGGCAATGATCGCCGGCAGCCTCTGCCCGGCGCAAAAACCGTCGGATGATTTTCGCTGTCCCATGATCCTGCTTCCTTTCGTTCAGCCAAAATAATACACCGGGCGATCGCACACAAGCCCGGTGCGCGTCGAAGAATCTGAAATTCCCTTGAAATATGGGTCGGTCACATGGTAGAGCGTACCAGCGGAAAGTTATAATCTCACTGCTTTACAGGAGGAACGCTATGCATCCGACCCGACTGCTACTGGTGCTGTTGGCCGCTGCACTGATGCTCGGCTGCGCGGCATCAGCCAAAAAGATGAACCAACTCCAGCTGGGCATGACCGAAAAGGAAGTGGTCACGGCAATCGGCGAGCCGGGCAGCACCAGTTCCAAGGGCGACGAGGTGCTGCTGAAATATCGCCTCAGAGCCAGTGGGCTCTGGAAAGCCACCTACTATGTCAGGCTGCAGAACGGCAAAGTGGATGCCTTCGGGCAGGTGGGAGATTTCGGCCTCGGCTACTGAAGCCGGCAGGAGCCGCAACGGCGGCAAACCCGGCTGCGCAGGATGCCGCTACGCGCAGGTGGTGCAGATAAAACGGATTTGTACCATCGACGATTACCGGCGCCCCGGAACGTGCCGGTCGTAGAATTCCCTAATTTTCTCCACAACGTAAGTTTGCTGATCTTCCGTCAATTCAGGATAGATCGGCAGTGCCAGGGTTTGCCGTGCGGCCTGCTCGGCAACAGGGAAATCTCCTTCCCTGTATTGCAGGTAAGAAAAGCAATCTTGCAGGTGAAGCGGTACGGGATAATACACCTCGCTGCCGACACCGTTTTTCTGGAGATACTGCCGCAGCTCGTCCCTTTGACCGGGGGCACGGATGACAAATTGGTTATAGATGTGGCGGTTTTGCTTCTCCTCCGGCAGTTGAACCGACGCCAACCCGGCCTCTGCAAACAATCTCCGGTAGGTGTCGGCATTTTTTTGTCGGGCGGCGGTCCAATCGTCCAGGTACTTCAGCTTGACTGCAACCACTGCCGCCTGAAGCGCATCGAGCCGGAAATTACCTCCGATAAACCGGTGATAGTATTTGGGCTGAGAGCCATGTACTCTCATAATCTTAAGCCTTTCCCACCAGCTGTCGGAATCGGTGGTCACGACACCTCCGTCTCCAAAAGCCCCCAGGTTTTTGGAAGGGAAAAAGGAAAAACAGCCGAAATCTCCCATGCAGCCGGCTCGCCGTCCCCCGCACTCGGAGCCGATCGCCTGAGCGGCATCTTCGACAACCAGCAGTCGATAGCGCTCGGCGATCTCTGTAAGCGGTTGCATGTCCGCGCACTGGCCGTATAGGTGCACGGGCATCAGCGCTTTAAGGGTTTCTCTCTCGCCGGCACGCATGTTCTCGATTCGCTGCTTGACCTGGACGGGCGAAATGTTGAAGGTGTCCGGGTCGATGTCCACAAATACCGGTGTTGCCCCGGTACGCGCGATGGAACCGGCCGTGGCAAAAAACGTGTAGGGAGTGGTGATCACGCTGTCCCCGGGACCGATCCCGGCGGCCATCAGGGCAATGAGCAGGGCATCGCTGCCGGAGGACACCCCCACGGCGTGCCGTGTCGAGCAGTATGCCGCGATGCGCGCTTCAAGGCCTTCCACTTGCGGTCCCAGGATAAAGTACTGGCTTTCGAAGAGCTCATCGACCACTTTTCGTATTTCGTCTCGAATCGTCGCGTACTGGGCTTTCAGGTCAAGCAGCGGTACTTTCATCCGTCTTCTCCTTTTTCAAACGCCACCCCACGACTGTCATTCATATAGATCCACCCGAATGATCTCCAACGGTTTCCTTCCCCGGTTCACGATCTCCCAGTTCTGCCCGCCGGAAATCTTGATCGACTCGCCCCGCGACAGCCGGTGGCCGTCCTCTTCAACACCGACGCTGGCAGCGCCTGCTGCGACACTGAGAATGCTGACCGCTGCCTCGGTCTCGGTCGAACTGGTCCAATACGTGGAACCGGGATGTATCTCAAGGCTGGTGACCTGAAACGAATCGGTCTTATCCAGCATGGTGGCAATCCCCCAGGGATGATATACCGCGCGGTGGCGGTGATACTCCTGCCGGCCCTTCTCTTTCAGCCGGGTGACAATGGCCTTGACATCGCGACTGTGTTCGATGTCGGAGACAAATATGGAGTCGGGCGTTTCTACGATCACTATGCGATTCAAACGATTGACAGCGATCAGCCGCTGGCGCCCCAGAACGAAGCAGTTGCGGGTCTCCATGGCAATCACATCGCCGTCGAAAACATTGTTCTGCTCATCTTTGGGCAACAGCTCATACAGCGATTTCCATGAGCCGATGTCGCTCCATCCAAAATTCGAGGGCAGCACGACCCCTTTATCGGTTTTTTCCATGATGGCGTAATCGATGGAAACGTCCGGCAGGGCCGCATATTCCGACCCGGAAATGCGAGCGGGGGTCTTTGCGAACCGATTCATCATATCGAAAAGTGTCGGCTGGTAGCGCCGGAATTCTTCCAGGATCACCGAGGCCTTGAATGCGAACATTCCGCTGTTCCAGAAATAATTGCCGGCATCGATATACTTCCGGGCGGAATCGATGCCCGGTTTTTCTACAAACCGCTTGGCGATCAGCGCGCCTTCTGCTACCGGTTCGGCACCCTCGATGTAACCGTAGCCTGTCTCCGGATAGCCCGGCTGTATACCGAACGTCACGATATACCCTTCCCGGGCCAGTTGAATAGCGGAGCGCAGCTTGCCGTGAAACGGCTCGATGTTGCGGATGACATGATCGGCCGGAAAGACACAAATCACCGCATCCGGGGTATCGGAAAGGATGTGAAGCACAGCCAGCAGCACGGCTGGCGCTGTGTTTCGGCCGCAGGGCTCGGTGATCACCTTACCCTCGGGGTCGATGCCGATCTTGTCCAGGTGGCGTGCAATTTCGTGATGGTGTTCCTGCCCGCATACAACCCGGACATTTTTGCTTTCCAGCACCGGCGACAGTCGTTTGGCTGTCGCTTGCACCAGTGAGTCGTCACCGATGAGCCTGACGAGCTGTTTGGGGTACAACTCTCTGGAAAGCGGCCAGAGTCGGGACCCGACCCCTCCTGCGAGCAGCACCGCATATACCGCGCTATCACTGTCTGCCATTTCGAATATGACCTCTTTTCCAGCTCCCGCCGCCGTTGCTGCCGGCCGTCTCGCTTTGAATCGGGCTGCAGACGGTATCAACAGCGCTGTATCCGAGCAGCCCGTTTACCTCGCGGGTCAGCATTTCACCGGCCTGCATCCCGACAGTTTCGGGAAGCGCAATGACCGTTTCGGCACCACCCGGATCTTTCAAATGAAGAAACCCGCGGCATGATCCGGGGTGATGTTTCAAGGTGTCCTGCAACTGCAGCAGCAAGCCCCGGTCGGTGCTGCTTGCGTCCAGGTGGAAATGGATGCTTGCCGTCCAGGTTTCCTCGGCACGATCCATCTCAATGATGGCATCGGCAATCACCTTCACCGCCTGCTCGTCTTTTTGAACCCGTCCCTGGACGAGCAGGGGATTGTCCTCGAAAAGCAGGGCACTGACGCCGGGAAACACCGAGGAGAACACCACAACTTCCACCGAACCGTGCATGTCTTCGATCGATACGAAGGCCATCAGGTCGCCGCGCTTGGTATTGATGGTCTTGGTACTGCCGACGATGCCCCCGATTCGCACCACCTGACCGTCGCTGAGTTCCTTGATCGAAACCGCGTTGGCATTGGTGAACTTTTCCAGCACCGGTTCAAAGCGGCCCAGGGGGTGACCGGACACGTAAAACCCCAGTGATTCCTTCTCGTAGGCCAGCAACTGTTTCTCTTCCCATTCTGCAATATTCTGCAGCTCGGGTATATTGATCGCCGGTCTTTCTTCACCGATGCTGAACAGCCCCATCTGGGGATCGTTTGCTTCCCTCTGGATGCGCTGGCCGTATTCAAGCGCTTCTTCCAGGCTGGCCATCATCTGCGAACGCCGGGCGCCGGTTGCGTCGAAAGCACCGCACTTGATCAAGCTTTCCAGCCCCCGCTTGTTGACACGCTTGAGATCCACGTATTCACAAAAAGAAAACAGTGAATCGAAATGCACCTCGTCGCGCGTCTCGACAATGGCGTCGATCGCCCCTTCACCGACGTTTTTCACTGCAACCAGACCGAAACGGATCTTCCCGTCGGCCACCGTGAACGCCTTGTCGCTGGTGAAAACGTCGGGAGGCAGCACCGGTATGTTGTGGCCTCGGCACTCGGCGATGTATTTCACCACGCCGTCGATCGAATGCATTTCACTGGTGAGCAGCGAGGCCATGAACTCCACCGGATAGTGGGCCTTGAGATACGCGGTCTGGTATGCGATCAGCGCATAGGCCGCGCTGTGGGATTTGTTGAATCCGTATCCCCCGAATTTTTCGATCAGGTCGAAAATGGTGCTGGCCTTCGCCTCTTCGATCCCCTTTTTCACAGCGCCCTGGACAAACCGCTGGCGGTGATCGGCCATGATCTCCTTGATCTTTTTCCCCATGGCCTTGCGAAGGTCATCCGCCTCGGCCATGGAGTAGTCGGCCAGGGCACCGGCGATTTTCATCACCTGTTCCTGGTAAACAATCACACCGTAGGTTTCCTCGAGTATCTCCTCCAGCTCCGGGATCAGATACGTCACCGTTTTGCGCCCGTGTTTGCGATCGACGTAGTCGTCGATCATCCCGCTTTCCATCGGACCGGGTCGATACAGCGCCACCAGGGCGATGACGTCATCGAAGCGCTCGGGCTTCAGCCGCACCAACAGGTCTTTCATTCCGGAGCTTTCCAGCTGAAACACGCCGGTGGTGTCTCCGGCCGAAAGCAGCTGGTAGGTTTTTGGGTCGTTGAGATCCAGGTTGTCCAGATCGGGAGGCGTCTTTCCCTGGTCGGCAATCAGGGTCAGCGTGTTTTGGATAACCGTCAGGTTGCGCAAGCCCAAAAAATCAAATTTCACCAGGCCGATTTTTTCGACCATTTTCATGTCGTACTGGGTGACCACCTCACCCTTTTTGCCCCGGTACAGCGGAAGGTAGTTCACCAGCGGTTGGTCGGCAATCACCACGCCGGCGGCGTGGGTGGAAGCGTGTCGGGGAAGCCCCTCCAGCACACGGCAGATCTCGATCAGATCGGCCACCTCGGCTCTCTGATCGGCCAGTTCCTGCAGCCGGGGTTCACTTTTGAGGGCATTGTCCAGACTGATGTTCAGCACATCCGGCACCATTTTGGCGATGCCGTCCACGTCCCGCAGCGGTATGTCGAGCGCCCGGCCCACGTCCCGGATGACGGCCCGGGTTTTCAGCTTTCCATAGGTGATAATCTGGGCGACGTAGTCCCCGCCACCGTATTTGTCGGTGACATATTTCAGCACCTCTTCACGCCCGTTGATGCAGAAATCGACGTCGATGTCCGGCATGCTCTTGCGGGCAGGGTTGAGAAAGCGCTCGAATATCAATCCATACGCCAGCGGATCCAGGTTGGTAATCCCGAGCGAATACGCCACAAGGCTGCCGGCCGCCGAGCCCCGGCCGGGTCCCACCGGGATGGCGTTTTGACGGGCATAGCGGATAAAATCCGATACGATCAGAAAATACCCGCAAAAGCCCATTTCCTTGATCACGCCCACTTCGTAGTCGAGTCGGTCCCGGTAGGTCCTTTCGTCCGCTTCGGGTGTTCGCGACCGGATAGAGGCGAATACCTTTTCAAACCCCGCCTGCACTTCGATCTCAAACCGTTCGCTTTCACTCCGCCCCGATGAAGATTCGAAACGAGGGAAATGATAGGTGTCGAAGTCGAGCGCCAGTTCGCAGCGCTCGGCAATTTCCACCGTGTTCTCCAGGGCACCGGGATAGCTTTTGAAATAATCGTGCATCTCCTGCCGGGATTTAAAATAGAGCTGGTCGGTCCTGAACTTCATCCGCTGTGTGTCGTGAACGGTCTTTCCGGTCTGGATGCACAGCAGGACATCGTGGGCCCGAACGTCTTTTTTGTTCAGGTAGTGACAGTCATTGCTTGCCACAAGCGGAATCGACAGGCGCTGGCTCATGTCTTTCAGGGCTTCGTTTACCGTCTCCTGGATATCGATTCCGTTGTTTTGTACTTCAAGGAAAAAGTTGCCCTCCCCGAAAAGCTCTTGATACTGCAAGGCAATTTCGTCGGCCTTTTTCATCTGGTTGGCCTGGATCAGCATCGGTATTTCACCGTGCAGGCAGGCGGTCATGCCGATCAGGCCCTGATGGCTGTCTCGAAGAAGCTGCTTGTCGATTCGCGGCTTGTAATAAAAACCCTCCAGCTGGGCCAGCGACATCAACTTGCACAGATTGCGGTATCCCTCCGGACTGGTGGCCAACAAAATCAGATGCGACAGGCCGCGGTGGTCCTGGGGGGTTTTATCGGTATAGCGCCGGGGTGCAATATAGCATTCGCAGCCGACAATCGGTTTGATGCCCGCCTTAACGGCCTTATCATAAAATTCGAGCGCACCGAACATGGTCCCGTGATCGGTAAGCGCCACCGCCTGCATGCCAAACTCGGCGGTGCGCCGGAGCAAATCGTCGATGCGCACCGCACCGTCGAGCAGGCTGTACTGGGAATGGACGTGCAAGTGAACGAAATCGGGTGCTTCAGTGGTCATGGATTATATCGGCTCAGTTTCGATTGTGGGATCTGCCTGGGAAGTGGTTCGATGCAAGCGCTGCGCGCTGCGGGTTGCGAGCTGAAAACGACGGCTTACGCCTCTGTGCGTCAGAACCACCCAACGCAAAGCGTCGGCCATATCAATATCACGAAAAAAACCGGGGGGAAACCTTTAACGTGTTCAGTCTAAGCGGTAATTGGGCGCTTCCTTGGTGATAATCACATCATGGACATGACTTTCGCGCATGCCGGCCGCACTGATCTTTAAAAAGCGCGCATCTTCCCGCAACTGGGCAATGGTTCGGCAACCGCAATACCCCATACCGGCTTTCAATCCGCCGACCAACTGGTGGACATTGGCGTTCAGGCTGCCGCGGTAGGGAACGCGTCCGACAATCCCCTCGGGAACCAGCTTGTCGTCTTCTTCCTGTTCCGTCTGGTAGTATCGGTCCTTGCTGCCCTTGCGCATGGCTTCCAGGGATCCCATTCCTCGATAGACCTTGTAGCTGCGGCCCTGGTAGAAAATCTGTTCCCCCGGGCTTTCCTCGGTTCCGGCGAACAAACCGCCGATCATCACGCAGTGGGCTCCGGCGCCAAGCGCCTTGGTGATGTCGCCGGAAAACCGGATACCGCCATCGGCAATGAGCGGGATTCCGGTTTTATCGGCCGCGGCGCGGCAGCTCATGATAGCCGTTATCTGGGGGATTCCGATGCCGGCCACGATCCGCGTGGTGCAGATGGAGCCCGGACCGATACCGATTTTTACACCGTCGACCCCCGCCTCGATCAAATCCATTGCACCCTTCTCGGTGCCCACGTTGCCGGCGATCAACTCCAGATCCCTGAAAGTGCCTTTCAGCTCGTTCACCGCCTCGATCACATTTTTGGAGTGCCCGTGGGAGGTATCGATCAGGATGACGTCCGCTCCGGATTTGAGCAGCGCCTCTGCCCGCTCCATCTTGTCCGGGCCGACCCCGATGGCCGCGCCGACCCGCAGGCGTCCCATCGAGTCCTTGCAGGCCATCGGATATTTTTTGATCTTTTCGATGTCCTTTATGGTGATCATCCCTTTCAGGCGGCCGCCGGCATCGACAACCAGCAACTTTTCGATGCGATGCTGGTGGAGCAGCTTTTTGGACTCTTCCAGGGTGATGCCTTCGGAAACCGTAATGAGGTTCTCCTTTGTCATCACCTCCGAAACCGGCTTGTCGAGCTCGGTTTCGAACCGCAGATCCCGGTTGGTTACGATCCCAACGAGCTGATCTCCCTTGGTGACCGGGACCCCGGAAATGCGGTATTTCTGCATCAGCTCCTGGACTTCGTGGACTTTGTTTTCCGGGCTGATGGTGACCGGATCGACAATCATACCGCTTTCCGACTTCTTGACCTTATCGACCTCCATGGCCTGGCTTTCGATGCTCATGTTGCGGTGGATAAAGCCCAGGCCACCCTCGCGTGCCATGCTGATGGCCGCCTCGGCTTCGGTAACGGTGTCCATGGCCGCACTGACGATGGGAATATTGAGATCCAGATTTCTGGAAAGGCGGGTGGCGGTGTTGACATCTTTTGGCAACACGTCGGAATAATTGGGAATCAGAAGAATATCATCGAACGAATAGGCTTCGTCCGGTACTCTTTGTGCCATTGTTAGCCTCCGGGGTTTCAACCTGTACGCAGTAGAGCAGTCCAATATCAAAAGCCGTCTGGTTTCGCAATCATTATTTCCGTGCCTTGACATTGTCTACACGGAGGATTAGAAGTCTGAGTTCACTGAAAAGATCCGCATATTTCATTATAGATCCTTCGGACAGCGCTGCCATGTCAGATGAAACCGCGGGACGAAAGCCAAACGGAGCGGCATGCTGATATCCATCAATCCGATTACCCCTCAGGTGAGGCTGGTGCGCAGCGTCGTAGAGGTTTTGCGCCGAGGAGGCATTGTCGCCTACCCGACGGATACGGTTTACGGGGTCGGCTGCGACATCATGAACAAAAAGGCGATCGAGAAGGTATATCTGCTTAAAAAGCGGCACAAAAGCAAACCGTTCAGCTTCATCTGCTCCGACTTGAAACACATCAGCCACTATGCCAAGGTTTCCAATTACGCTTACAAAACGATGCGACGCCTGCTGCCGGGACCGTACACCTTTATTCTGGAAGGCTCCAAACTGGTTCCGAAGATCATGCTGACCAAACGCAAAACCGCCGGCATCCGCGTGCCGGACAATCCGATATGCCTTGCCCTGGTACAAGAGCTCGGCAACCCGATCATCACCACCAGCGCCACTCTTCCCGACGACACCATCCTGCATGATGCATCATTGATCCACGACTTTTATAACAACCGGGTCGATGTGGTCATCGATGGGGGACCGACGTCCGGGAATCCGTCCAGCGTAATCTCGCTGATCAACGATGTGCCCGAGATAATCCGCAAAGGGAAAGGAGACGTCAGTATATTCGAGTGAAAAGCTGCGGGCTTGCAGGGGTCTCGCAACAAAACAAACGGGCCGGCAGCATTTACGCTCCGGCCCGCAGTTGGATTCGGATACGACGCAGAATTATTCCTCTTTGAGTTTTTCCTGAAGGTTTTCCCGCAGGATTTCACCGAAGGTCGATGTCGCCGGTCGCATGTTGGTGACGTAGTCGCTGAGCAGCTGCTGCTCATCCTCGATCTCCAGTCGCTTGATGGACAGGCCGATGCGTCTTTCTTCGGTGTTGATGTTCATCACCTTGGCGGTAATCACATCTCCGGTGTTGAAAAGGCCAACCGGCGTTTTGATTTTTTCCTTGCTGATCTCCGACACGTGCACCAGTCCTTCGATTCCTTCCTCCAACTCCACGAAAACGCCGAAATCGGTCAGGTTGGTGATGGTACCCGTGATCTCCGTGCCGACTTCATATCGCTCGGCAACCGTCTCCCACGGATCAGACTGGAGTTGCTTGACCCCCAGAGAGAAGCGCTCGTTTTTCTTGTCGATGTCCAAGACGATGGCCTGGACCAAATCCCCTTTTTTATAGAGCTCGGAAGGGTGCTTGATCCGCTTGGTCCAGGAAATGTCCGAAATGTGCACCAGGCCGTCGATGCCTTCATCGATGCCGATAAAAAGGCCGAAGTCGGTAATGTTTTTGATCTTGCCCTCAATTGTCGTGCCCACCGGATACTTTTCGCTGATGACATCCCACGGATTCGGAACGACCTGTTTCATGCCCAGTGAAATTCTGCGGCTTTCCGGTTTGATGTCGAGCACAACGGCCTCGATCTCCTCGCCCACCGAAACCACCTTGGAGGGATGCCGAACTTTCCGGGTCCACGACATTTCCGAAACATGAATCAATCCCTCGATTCCCTCCTCCAGTTCCACAAAAGCGCCATAATCGGTCAGGCTGACGACCCGACCGTTGACCCGGGATCCGATCGGGTACTTTCCGCTGGCCAGGGTCCAGGGATCGGGACTCAACTGTTTCATCCCCAACGAAACGCGTTCTCGTTCGATGTCGAAATTCAACACCTTGACCGTGATGGGATCACCGATGGCAAAAAGCTCCGACGGGTGCTTTACCCGTCCCCAGGAGATGTCGGTGATGTGAAGCAGGCCGTCCACACCGCCCAGGTCGACAAACACGCCGTACTCGGTGATGTTTTTCACGATTCCGTCCATCACCTTGCCCTCTTCTATTTCAGACAGGGTGGCGGCGCGTTTTTCTTCACGCTCGTGCTCCAGAATTGCCCGCCGGGACAAAACGATGTTGCTGCGTTTGCGGTTATACTTCAGAATTTTAAACTCGTAGGTATTTCCCACCAAGTCGTCGAGGTTGCGAATCGGACGGATGTCGGCCTGCGACCCCGGCAAAAAGGCCTGGACGCCGATGTCGACCGAAAAGCCTCCCTTGACGCGATTGGTGATCGTTCCTTCTACGGTCTTGTCCTCGTCGTAGGATACTTTAATCGCCTCCCAGACTTTCACGTTGGCAGCTTTTTCTTTGGAAAGAACCACCCGTTCGTCTTCGTCATCCCACCACTCCACCATCACCTCTACCTTGTCACCGACATTGACATTGACGTTGCCTTTGTCATCGGTGAATTCATGAATGCGGATCTGGCCTTCGGACTTGTAGCCGATATCGACCAGCACGTGATCCTTGTCCACGGAGATGATGCGGCCGGTTACGACCTCCCCCTCGGCAAAGCGCTTGAAGCTCTCCTCGTAAAGGTCGAGCAGTTTTTCCATGCTCTCGCCACTGCCACGGGTTTCACTGGTTTCGGCCGATGCAGACTTGGCGGTTTCCTGCCCTTCTTCCTCTGCAGCTTCTGCAGGTTTCGCTTCACTGGCATCCGGCTCCGGCGAATGCCCTTCATCGGACGGTTTTGGTTGTCCAGTTTCGTTATTGCTCCCCATTTCTTCCATCAACGCACATACCCCCTTAGCCGATTTTTTGCGATTACCGATCGCAAATTGCACAATCAAAGATCTGTATCAGAGTAAATTTAAAAATACAATCATAATTTAAATTTGCCGCTGTTTGCAGCGGCAAATGAGGTTGAAAAAGGAGTCTGCGCTCAGCCGCCCGGAACGTCGCCCGCATAAATGTGCGTCAGCATGCACTCGATTACCTCTTCGGCGGAAAGATCGGTGGAGTCGATGACAACTGCATCAGCGGCGGGTCTTAACGGCGCCAGGTCACGTGTGGAGTCGTTTTGATCTCGACGGCGCATCTGGTTTTCCACTTCTTCCGGCTTCTGGGAAGCCACGGCCTGCTGCTGGAGGTAGCGCCGATGCGCCCGGACCTCAATGTTCGCATCCAGAAAAAATTTCATTTCCGCATCCGGGAATACCACCGTGCCCATGTCCCGGCCTTCGAACACGACCCCTTTTTGCCGGCCCATGTCTCTTTGTACATTGAGAAGATAAGCGCGAACCGCGGGGCGGGCGGAAACGGCCGAAGCGAGCATGGTGATTTCCGGTGTCCGGATGAGATCGGTAATATCCACTTCCCCGCTCAGCAGCCGCTGCCCGGATTTCGTCGAAACGAACTTCAGATCGAGACCGCAGCAAAGCGCCTCCAAAGCGGCATCATCATCCGCTCGCACCCCCTGGTGTTTGGCGGCATAGGCCACCGCCCGGTACAGCGCCCCGGTGTCGACATACCGATAGCCGAGGCGCTCGGCCAGCGTTCGGCTTACGGTCGTTTTCCCGGCTCCTGCCGGTCCGTCAATGGTAATAACCAGTTTGGATATGGCCACTGTTTGCCATCCCGTTCATTGCCCGTCGGGGGGCATTGACCCGATACCCAGAACTTCGGACAGGGCCTGTATGAAACGCTCGTTTTCAAGGGGCAAGCCGACATTGATCCGGATCATATCGGCAAAACCGTAAGAACTCATCGAGCGGACGATGACGCCTTTTCTCAGCATTTGCTCAAACACCTCGTCGCCGCTGCGCTGCACATCGACCAGAAAAAAATTGGACTGGGTCGGATAATGCCGGACTCCCAATCGATCCAGAGAGCGTTGCAGATATGCAAGGCCGGCGTGCACCGTCTGCAGGGTCCGCTGCAGAAAAGCGTCATCGGCAAGCGCAGCCGCTGCGGCGACCTGAGCGGGCAGGGCCGTATTGAACGGTTGCCGCACGCGATGGATATACCCGGAGAGTTTTGCCGGCATGACCGCGTAGCCGATCCGCAATCCGGCCAGTCCATATGCCTTGGAAAAAGTCCGCAACAGCACCACGGCCGGTTCCTCCCGCAGGTAGTCGGTGCCCCGGACACAATCCGGATCCGTAACGAATTCGATGTACGCCTCGTCTATCACCACAACGATGCCGGCAGGAAGATCGTGCAGGAACGCTTCGAATTGCTTTCTGGTGATAACCGTACCGGTCGGGTTGTTTGGATTGCACAGGAAGACCATCCGCGTTCGCGGAGTCAAACGGCTGCGCATAGCGGGCAGATCGATGGCCAGCGAATGGTCCAGCGGCACCGGGACCGGGTTGGCGCCGACGCTGCGAACCATGATGTCGTACATCGAAAAGGTCGGCTGTGGCAAAATGACTTCATCACCGGCCTGCAGCAGCACCCTTGTCAGCATACCGATGATTTCGTCCGAACCGTTTCCCATGACGATGTTGTCCGGCTGCAGGTCGAACTTTGCGGCAATTTTCGAAACCAGGGCCCAGCCTCTACCGTCGGGGTAGCGGTGCACGGCATCCAGGCAGGCACGTGCGGCTTCAAGGGCTTTCGGTGAGGGTCCCAGCGGGTTTTCGTTGGAAGCCAGCTTGATGGAGTCACGAATGCCGTACTCTCGCTCCAATTCCTCCATCGGCTTGCCGGGCTTGTACGGATCGATTCCGAGGATATATTCCGGTATTTCGAGTTTCATCAGCGACAGGCAGCCGGGTGCGGCGCTACTTGGCAGCGGCTTTTTCCCCCTCCTCCACCGCCGCCATGTTCAGGGGGATCAGTTTTTCCTTCGTGGCAAACTCTTCTTTCACGCAATGGCGAAGTGTCTCCATCTTGACGACCCCGGCACGGGCGACGAATGCCGCCAGGGCGACAATGTTGGCAGAACGAACATTGCCCAGTCGCACAGCAATATCGTTGACCGGAACGCGCAATTCATCCACATCGTCACGCCCGGATTCAATCGAAATCAGCGTGCTGTTGACCAGGATCACTCCATTTGGCTTCACCAGCGGGGCAAATTTTTCCAGCGACGGCCGGTTCATCGCCACCAGGTGCATCGGGTTGCGGATAATAGGTGATCCGATCAGTCGATCGCTGATGACCACCGTACAATAAGCTGTTCCGCCCCTCATCTCCGGGCCGTAAGACGGCACCCATGCGACCTCCAGGCCATCTTCCATGGCGGCGTGTGCGAGAATTTTGGCGCTGAGCAGGATTCCCTGGCCGCCAAATCCGGCGAACATCACTTCACTTTGCATGACTGCCTCCCGACTTTCTGCGGATAACGATTCGCCCAGAAGCACTTCCGGCTGTCCATCTCTGCCGGCGTGCAACGCTGTGTTTCGGTCTTACATTTCCGGTTGATCACTTCAACTAGGATTTATCAGGTGTTTTAATCTCCCCTAACGGGTAGTAAGGCAGCATCTTCTCTTCCGCCCACTTCACCGCCTCCACCGGGGTGAGACCCCAGTTGGTGGGACAGGTGCTCACGATTTCCACAAAACTGAAACACCGACCGTCGAGCTGATACTGAAATGCTTTTTTAATAGCCTTCTTGGCCCGGTTGATGTGCTTGGGGTAGATGACCGTTTGCCGGGCGATGTAAGCGTCGGTCTGCAGCGAAGCCAGCAGCTCGGACACTTTTATCGGCATCCCGACCTCTTCCACATTCCGGCCGAAAGGAGAGGTGGTCGTCCGCTGGTTGGGCATGGTGGTGGGGGCCATTTGGCCACCGGTCATGCCGTAAACCGCATTGTTGACGAAGATGGTGGTGATCTTCTCTCCCCGGTTGGCCGCGTGAACAATTTCACTCATCCCGATGCTGGCCAGATCCCCGTCTCCCTGGTAGGTAAAAACGATCAGATCGGGTCTTACCCGCTTTATTCCGGTCGCCTGCGCCGGTGCGCGGCCGTGGGCGGACTCCATAAAATCGAACGTGAAGTAATTGTACATCAGCACGGCGCATCCAACCGGCGCAACCCCTACAGTGCGGCCGCGAATACCGAGTTCATCGATGACTTCCGCCACCAGCCGGTGAATGACGCCATGGGTGCAACCCGGACAGTAATGGGTGTGCTGATCGGAAAGCGCCTCCGGTTTTGCAAACGTTTTGCCCATTGGATCAACTCCTCAGGTTATTTTGCGGTTTACCGAAACTACCGAATACATCACTGCCGCCGATGGAACCTTTACCGGGCCAGGGACCGCACAAATTCGATCACTTCTTCAGGGGTCGGCACCTCACCACCGCACTTTCCGAACCAGTGCACCGGTTGGCGTCCCTTGACCGACCGCTGCACGTCCTCCAGCATCTGTCCCATGCTCATCTCGATGCTGGCAACCGCCCGACAGCTCTTGCCGGCAGCGGCGTTTCCAACGGCTTCTTCGGGGAAGGGAAACACGGTCTGGGGGCGTATCATCCCCACCTCCAGCCCCTCGGCTTTCAACTGATCCACGGCTGTCCGGCACACACGGCTCATCGTGCCGTAGCTGACGATCAGCACCTTGTAATCCGAATCGATGTTAACCGCTTCGAAGCGTATCTCCTCCTGCTGCATTCGGTCGTATTTGGCCTTTAACTCCAGGTTGTGCCGGTTGAGCACCTCCGGGTCCAGATACAGGGATCGGATCAGATTCCGTTGGCTGCTGCCGCGGGTGTCCATTCCGTTGGTCGCCCAACCATTTTTATCGACGGGCTTGGTTTTCAGGTTGTCGTGGAATTCCACCGGCTCCATCATCTGCCCTATCAGGCCGTCACCGAGAATCATCACCGGGTTTCGGTATTTTTCGGCCAGCGGAAAGGCTTTCATCGTCATCTCTGCAGCTTCCTGCACGCTGGCCGGCGCCATTACCAGCAAGCGGAAATCACCGTGACCGATCCCCTTGGTCGCCTGCAGATAATCTGCCTGGGACGGCAGGATGCCTCCCAGCCCCGGCCCGCCGCGCATGATGTTGACGAAAACCGCCGGCAGCTGCATGCCGGCGATATAGCTGATCCCCTCACTCATCAGGCTGATGCCGGGGCTCGAAGAGGTCGTGAAAACCCGCTCACCGGCAGCAGCGGCGCCGAGAATCATGTAGGAAACCGCCACTTCGCTCTCTCCCTGCAGGAACAGCCCTCCGACCTCCGGCAATCTTCGAGACAGATACTCTGCCACTTCCGATTGCGGGGTAATGGGATAGGCGAAATAGTTCAAACAGCCGGCTCGTATGGCCGCCTCCCCAATCGCTTCGTTTCCCTTCATCAAGACCTTACCCATCGTTTTCCTCCGTCGATGCCGCCTGCTGCGGATCACCCGCATCCTCACTGGCTGTAATGGTGACGGCCACATCCGGGCACATAGTGCAGCACAGCGCACATTTAATGCAGTCCTCCGGGCGGGCCTGAAACGCGGGGAAATAGCCCTTCGTGTTCACTTGTTCAGAGATCTCCAGCACTTTCTTGGGGCAGATGGTCACGCACAATCCGCAACCTTTACACCTGTCCGAGTCGATTACATGCATAAATGCCATTTGGTTACTTTCCTCCGTTGAATTGATGCTGCGGAACCCGCGCCTTTTTCCAGGGCGGAACGAGCTGCCGATAGATCGTCAAAACCGGGCAGGCCATTCTTTCCATGTCGATTTCCGGCAGCAGCTCGTCGGCAACGGTGACAAAACGAAGCGCGAGAGCACTTTCTTTCGACAGCCGCTGGACGAATTCCACTCCCCGGTAAATATCCGCCGGTGTGGTCTCATCGATCAGGTTCGCATTTCCGATCAGCCCGTTGATGGACATCCTGGCGGCAGCCTCGATTTGCCCGCGGATGTTCAGGCACCCGGCTATCGTATCGGTGTTGGGCCTGAGCGGATTGATCACCTGCAGCATGTGATACTGTTTGCCACCAAATGCCTCCGCCAGCGCAGAAAGCACCGTGGCCCCGGCGTCATTGCCGCCCACATCGATGATCGTTACCTGACTGGGCTTTCGAATCATACCCGCTACCAGCGGGCTCAGCAAGGGCAGATCCGCGTGCAGCATGTCTTCCGGTGGCAACACCAGGTCGATATCGAGGCCGGCAAGCAGGCTCCGGGCCTCCCGGGTGCGAAAATACGGATTGACCAGATCGAGATCGGCCACCCGTACATCGAAACCGGCTTTTTTCCGCTCGACGGCCAGGTTGATGGCAACTTCGGTTTTGCCGCTGCCGTAGTTGCCCACAACGACGACGATGCCCTCCAGTTCGATTTCCACTAGTAATTCATCCGCAACTACGCCTTTTGGCGATTTTCAGCAAACGTCTGCCGGCTGTCAGCCTTCCGGTGCGAACCTGAGGGCGGCGTCAGAATCCGCCCTCGCTGTGAAAAAGCAAGCCAAACTTATCGTTTATTTTTTATTCGATTGTTTGTCAAGATGAATAGTGGTATGATCCCGGCCGTTTAGAGATAATCCCCTTTTCGGCTCGAATCCTATCATGGCGCGCGTTCAAACCGGTCTTGAAACATTGCTGAAAAACCCGCCGGCCTGGCCGGCCGGCTTTCGTCTCGGCCTGCTGTGCAACACGGCATCCGTGGACCGCTCGTTCCGGCATGCCCGCCACATCGTCGACCGGCTGTATCCAGGCAAACTGACAGCGCTGTTTTCGCCCCAGCATGGATTCTATTCGGAAAAACAGGACAACATGGTGGAGTCCGCAGACAGTGTCGAGTCCGAGCTGGGCATTCCCGTATTCAGCCTCTACGGTAAAACCCGCCAACCGCGCCGTGACATGTTCGACCTCATCGATGTGCTCATTGTCGATCTGCAGGACGTCGGTACCCGGGTGTACACGTTTATCTACACGCTTTCGTACTGCATGGAAGCGGCTCGGCAGCTGGGCAAAAAAGTCGTGGTGCTCGATCGGCCGAATCCGGTCAACGGCATCACCGTGGAAGGCAACTGCCTCGCAGAGGATTGCGTCTCCTTTGTCGGGCGGTATCCGATCCCCATGCGCCACGGCCTGACAATCGGCGAGCTGGCCCTGCTGTTCAACCGGCATTTCGGCATCGGCTGTGAACTGGAGATCGTGGAGATGAAAAACTGGCGGCGCCGAATGTTTTTCCACGACACAGGGCTGCCCTGGATTCCGCCTTCGCCGAACCTGCCAACACCTGCATCTGCCATGGTTTACCCGGGCCAGGTCCTGTGGGAAGGGACCAACGTTTCCGAGGGGCGCGGCACGACGCAGCCGTTCGAGCTCTTCGGTGCTCCTTTCGTCGATCCGCAGCGGGTGAGCGGCACGCTCGATCGCTCGGCGTCAACCGGGGTGTTTTTGCGTCCGACGATCTTCGAACCGACCGCCAACAAGTGGAGCGGGCAGACCTGTCGCGGCTTCCAGTTGCACGTAACCGATCCTTTTCGATTCCGACCGTACGCCACCTCTCTGGGGCTGATCCAATCGGTCATTCGACATCACCAGGGGCAATTTGAATGGAAGCCGCCCCCCTATGAATATGAGGTTCAAAAACTGCCCATCGACCTGATCATCGGGGACAAAACCGTGCGCCGGCGGCTGGCGTCTCTCGAGCCCCTGGCGGATATCACCGCCTCCTGGCGGCAGGCCTTGAACGACTTTGTGAAGATCAGCAGCGAATATCATCTGTATCAATGAATCGGAGACCGGAGAAACCGGGTAAAACAGCCGTGCCCCAGAAGAAACCCAACTGGCTGCGGATGCAGTTCAAAGACAACAAGGTGTGGGTGGCAGTCGACAAAGACGGCCGGCCGAAAATGCAAGACGGAAAGGCGCTGATGAAATACCAGCTCGAGCAGGACTATGAATATCGGGTCAACCCGTCGAACCTGCGGCCTTTAAAAGCCGGGCGGGTCCCCGGTCAAAACCGCGGGGGGCCGTCGGATCGCGGCGACCGAACCTGTTGCACCGGCGGCAAAGAGCCGGAGACGGCAACCGGCCCGATGATACGGATATACACAGACGGCGCTTCTTCCGGCAATCCCGGGCCCTCGGGCATCGGAGCGGTTCTGGAATACGGGGATCACACAAAGGAGATATCAAAATACATCGGGCAGTCGACCAACAACATCGCAGAATTGGAAGCGATTCGCGCAGGGTTGCTGGAATTGAAGGTCCGGAACCTTCCGGTTCGCATCTACACCGACAGCAGCTATGCTCACGGCGTACTGGCACTTGGCTGGAAACCGAAGAAGAATCTGGAGGTGATCGCCGCCATACGGCAATTGATGCAGGAGTTTTGCGATGTGAAACTGATCAAGGTGCGAGGCCATGCCGGCCACCGACAAAACGAACGCGCGGACGACCTGGCCCGGTCGGCCATCAAGGGCAGCGGCCGGGGGCAGGCATGACACGGGATAGCTATCGGTCTATCGAAGAAGTTTCGGGCTAATCCGATTTCAGATCCTGGATTTCCTTTTTGAGATCGTCGATTTCCTGTTTATATCGTTCGACCTCCTCCTCTTTTTCCACCACAACGGTCTCATCGGGTTCCTTCTTCCACGAGTCTTTCAGTTCGTCGAAGCCAAGGTAGATGGCCAGCGCGCCGCCGAGCAGAAGCATGACCGGAATGATTCCGGCCAGCACCATCAGAAACTCCGCCCACCAAATACCCAAACCGACCAGTCCCAATGCCGCGGCTATTCCACCCCCGATTAACGTCTTCATGTGATCCTCCTCCATTGGTACGATTTTCGTCAGTTTTTTGATGCAAAGCCGCAAGCCCATCGCAAGCCCGCAACGCCTCGTGCCGATGCGGTTTCCCTGCGGCGTGCAGCCATTCGCTTTCCGGAAAAAGCACAGAATGCATTATTATTTCAAAAAGTTACCAAACAAACATTGCTAAACAAAAAAACAAATAACACAACCCACCGATGAAAACAAGCAGATTTGAAACCGGCGCTGACAGGACTTATGTTAGGTCTGTTCGGCACCGGCGGCAAGGGTGGGCCGGAAACCGTGCGATATTTGGTATTGCAAACCGAAGGCGGTTCTGTTATTCATAATGTATTGAAATTGTAACGACTTATCCGGATACAACGCGAATTCAGGTTCATCGGAGATTTCTACCGGGTCAGACGGACAAACGATCCAGCACCCATTCCACACACCGGCATATCAACCGTTAGCACAGACTCGCAAATTGATGTCGGATCGATTTCCATCCATCGCTGATTCGGCTCCGGGCGTACCGTGCACTTTTCATTGGCGGCGGCCGGAGAAGATCCTACCGGCAATATGCGCGAGGGAAATCTTCCGAAATCGGATGCACGCTGGTCTCGGGGCGCAATGCCTGCATGTGCCAAGAAAACCGATGAGATGCCTGGGCGAGCAAGTCTCCGCATCGCTACGCGATCAGGTACCCGCAAAATAAAGGACGGTTAGTTTGCAACAACCCGAGCGTTCCGGCCTTCTCAGCAGATTTCATGGGGCAGTCAATCATTTCTTGGAGGGCACGCCCCATCACTACAGCTGCTTTTTGCCCGAAAATCTGGGCAGGTCGTCCGAGGCCATTCTTCGGGCATTTTACAGCGGTATCGCAACCGGTAAGGACCAGGCCGATGTGATCGGGCAAATCCCGAACGATGCGGCCATCATCTATGTAACCAAGCACAAGAGCAATTTCGAATATCTTTATTACCATACGTATTATGCCAGCAACGGCCTGCCGGCACCGGAAATCGGATTCGAATACAACATTTATCTCTGGCAGCCCGTGAAAAGGGTGATGAAAATTCTTGTGGCCCACCTGGTCTACTTTTTTCAGAACCTTTCCCTCCAGAATCCGTTCCGAAGCGGCTACATCCAACGGGAACTGCAAAACGGTCGGTCCGGATTTCTGTCCCTGGTGGAAAAGGGCGGTTTTCATCGACGTTTTGTCAAATCGAAAATCGATCCGCTTCGACATCTGATCGAAATTCAACGGTCGATCGACCGGACGATTTACCTGGTTCCCCTGCTCATGTTTTTCAGCAAGGATCCGATCCGCAGCCAACCGACGTTAAAAGACATTTTTTTCGGCCACGAAAACAAACCCGGAAAAATCCGACGCCTGTTCACGCTGTTCAAAAACCCGGGCAAAATATTCGTGGAAGTGTCCGAACCTGTCAATTTGCGGCAGTATATCGACTCCGGTGGCATGCAGGACAAATCGACGGAAATTCAGACCCTTCAACTGCGTCGCAACCTGCTGATGCAGTTCAACCGTCACCGGCAGAGCATCACCGGACCCACTCTCAAATCCCTGGAAGAGCTGAAGGAAAGCATCCTCACCAACGACCGTTTCCGGAAGTTCATGGAAAAACACGCCGAAAACCGTCAGGTGCACCTCCAGGAGATTCGCAAGGAAGCCGATGGGTACCTGCAGGAAATCGCGGCCCAGTACAGCCCGGGGCTGGTCAAGACCGCCTCGGTGGCTGTCGACTACATTATCAACACCATGTTCGACGGGGCGGTCATCGACACCGAGGGCATCAAATACGTCAAATCGGCCTCGCAAAAGGCTCCGCTGATTCTCATCCCCTGCCACAAGAGCCACATCGATTACCTGATCCTGTCGTATATCCTTTACCAGAACAATCTCCCCTGCCCGCACATCGCCGCCGGTAAAAATCTCTCTTTCTGGCCGCTGGGCCCCATTTTTCGAAGGGGAGGGGCATTTTTCATCCGCCGGACCTTTCGCGGTGCCGTCTTGTATGCGAAGGTGTTCACCGAATACCTGCACAAACTGCTGGAGGAAGGATTCAACATCGAGTTTTTTATCGAAGGCACCCGCAGCCGCACCGGCAAGCTGGTGCTGCCCAAGCTCGGTTTCCTGTCGATGCTGCTCGACGCCCATAAAAACGGGGCCTGCGAGGACATGACCTTTGTACCGATCTACATCGGCTATGACCGTGTGCTGGAGGAAAGCTCGTATGTCCACGAACTCGAGGGCGGTAAAAAGGAACCGGAGAGCCTGTTTCAAGTCATTCGCGCGCGCAAGTTCCTGAAAAAGCGATTCGGCAAAATCTACATACAGTTTCATTCGCCGCTGTCGTTGAACCGGATGCTGGAAGATGCGGGCCTGCGGATCGAGGACATGACGCAGAAGGAAAAGAACAGCTTCTGCCGGGACCTCGGATTTCGGGTGATCAACGCCATCGATCGGTCAGCGGTGGTCACCGCCTATGGGCTGTGTGCGGCTGCCATATTGAATTCGAACAGCAACCGGCTTACGTTCTCCCATTTGAAAAGCATTGTCGAATCTTATCTGAAGTATTTGAACGCCCAGGGAGCCAAGCTGGCCGACACACTGCTCATCGACCAGGATCACGCCATCGACAGTGCGCTCGAGGCCTATGTCCAGCGCAAGTTTCTCGAGCCGTTTCCGGGGCAGAAAAAAAGCCCCAAATCCGAATCGAGGTACCGTGTAAATGTGAATGAAAGAACCAGCCTCGAATATTACAAAAACAACTGTATCTCTTTTTTCATCCCTGCAGCCTACACAGCAGCGGAAATCATCAACCGCGATGCCTTTCAGTTTTCGGCCTCCGATCTGCGCCAGGGCTTCCGTTTTCTCAAACGCCTGTTCAAGTTCGAATTCGCTTACGACATGGAAATCAGCACGGAGATGTTTGTCAGAAAGTCGATCAAAACCTTCATCGACGACGCGATCCTGATGCCGCACCAGGCCCTGCCGGACACTTACAACGTGACGTCTGCCGGCTTCCGCAAGCTGAAGCATTTTTCGGGCTTTCTGATCAACTACCTCGAGTCGTATAAAGTCGTTCTGTATTACTACAGGCGTCAAACCCGCAATTCAAAGAACAATAAAGCGCGGCTGAAAAAGATCGAAGCCGTGGGACGGCGATTGTACAAGCGCAATGAAATCGAGCGGAAAGAGGCGCTTTCTCCGGTGGTCTATCAGAATGCCATCGATTTTTGCAGCAGCCGGGGGATTCGGAACGCAAATGACGCGGATCACATTAGCTATTATGCGGAAGCAATTGATCGCTATCTGTCCAAGCTCCAGTAACCCCTTCCAGCCGAACATTTTTGCGGCCCAATGAACTGCGGGGAAAAGATTCATGAAAGCCTTGATCCTGGCCGCCGGTTTCGGCACCCGGTTGCATCCCTTCACGCTTCACACCCCCAAGGCCCTGTTCACTATCGGCGGCCGTCCGGTATTGGATTTGGCGATTGAGCAGTTGCAGATGGCCGGCTGCCGGGCGATTGTCGTCAACACGCACCACCTGCCGAATCGAATTGAAAACCACGTCGATCAGCAGCATTATCGCATTCCGGTCCACATCCGCCACGAACCGCAGATCCTGGGAACCGGCGGTGCCGTTCGCAATGTCGCCGATTTCTGGGACGAAAAACCGTTTATGGTCATCAACGCCGATATCGTCAGCGACATCGACTTGCGGAAGGTCTACCGATTCCATAACAGCCACCCCCATCCGGTATCGCTGGTGCTCTGCCCTCACCCGGACTTCAACACGGTGGCCGTCGACGAAAAAGGTTTTGTGGTCGGTTTTTCGGAAAGGCCGAACGACCCGCTTGCCCGGGGCCACCGGATGCTGACCTTTACAGGCATCCAGGTGCTGGATCCCACCGTGCTTGACCACATCCCTCCAACCGGTTTCTACAGCATTATCGACGCCTACCGATCCATCCTTGCCGCAGGCGGCCAAATCGTCTCCCTGACCGTCCAGAACCGCTACTGGCAGGATATCGGCACACCGGATGCGTATCGCCGGGTGTCCGCTCAGCTAATGGCGCGCCAGGCCTTTGACAGAATCCGGCCCGGCGGGGGGCAGCGGAAAATCGAAACCGTGCCGCTGGCCGGAGACGGATCGGATCGAAGATGGTTTCGTCTCAGCTGCGGCAGGCAGTCACTGGTCATGGCCGATCACGGCGTCCGCAATCAGTCCGGCACGACTGAAGCCGACGCTTTTGTCGCCATCGGCCGCCACTTGAAACAAGCCGGAGTTGCGGTACCGGAAATCGTCCTGTTCGATACTTTCTCCGGGCTGGTTTTTCTGGAAGATCTCGGCGACACCTGCCTGCAGCAGGTCGTACGGCAGGCCGAATCGACCGAAGAGGTGTTGAACCATTACCGCGCGGTAATCCGGCAGCTGGTTGCGATGTCGATCGATGCCGCCGGTGGTTTCAATCCGGCCTGGACCTGTCAGACGCCAACTTACAGCCGTGAGCTGATCCTGGAAAAAGAGTGCCGCTATTTCGTAGAAGCTTTTCTGCAAACATATTGCGGACAGCCGGTCCGAACCGCTGATCTGGCCGGAGAATTTTCTCTGCTGGCCGACCGCGCGCTGGCCGGCGCCGTAACCGGTTTCATGCACCGTGATTTTCAATCCCGCAATATCATGGTGCATGCCGGCAAAACCTACTTCATCGATTTCCAGGGGGGACGCCTGGGACCGTTGCAGTACGACCTGGCTTCACTGCTGATCGACCCGTACGTCGATCTGCCGCCCGAGGTACGCAGCTCGCTGCTGGAATTCGCCGTCGACTCTATTTGCCTTCAGTCCAATATCGATCCGCAGCGGTTTCGCAGCGGATACGACTACTGCTGCCTGACACGAAACCTTCAGATTCTGGGCGCTTTCGGCAATCTGAGCCGAAAAAAGGGCAAAGCCTGGTTTGAGCCATACATCCCGGCCGCTGTCCGGAGTCTCAAACAGGCGCTGTCTTCCCCCCGCAACAAAGAGCTTCCGAAACTCCGGCGTATCGTCGAATCCCTTTAATGCTTTCGATTTATGTGATACACAATTCTCAAAACCCGCGTGTTGTATCAAACGAAAGGAAAGGAGAGACCGGCCATGGAACCGATACGAGTCATGATCAACGGACTGCCGGGCAACATGTCCCAGGTGGTGTTGCGGCATGCTTTACGTGACAGTCGTTTCACGCTGCTGCCCTATTCGTTGACAGGGCCGGAGATCACCGACCCGGAATTCAGGCAGGAAGGCCAGACCATCCAATTGCTGCACCCGGATGACCGGGACGAAGCGATAGGGGAAATCCGCTCATCGGCAGGCGATTTCATCAGCATCGACTTCACCCACCCTTCGGCAGTAAATGATAATGCCGTTTTTTACTGCAGCAACGCCTTGCCGTTCGTAATGGGCACAACCGGTGGTGACCGTAAAAAACTCGAAGCCAGCGTCACGGCCTCTTCCATCGCTGCGGTGATCGCCCCGAACATGGCCAAGCAGATCGTCGGTTTTCAGGCCATGATGGAATACGCGGCCAACACATTTCCCAAACTGTTTGAGGGGTACACACTGGCCGTAAAAGAGAGCCATCAGCAGGGAAAAGCCGATACAAGCGGGACCGCCAAGGCGATGGTGAAGTACTTCAACGCGCTGGGAACTCCGTTTAAAGAGGAGGACATCGTTAAGGAAAGGGATCCGGAAAACCAGCAAAACCGATGGGGCATTCCCGCAGGGTATCTGCGGGGACACGGATGGCACACCTACAGCCTGCTTTCCGCCGACCAGACGGTGCGATTCGAGTTCACCCACAACGTCAACGGCCGCGAAATTTACGCCGGCGGCACCCTGGATGCCGTAGTCTTTCTGCATAAAAAATTGGCGCAGGGCGCCAGCGGAAAGACGTTTACGATGATCGACGTGCTCACCGGCGCCTGAGTTGCGCCACAGATCGCTGACCTGGTGTCAACCGATGGTGTCTACACCCGCAAATCGCGGTTCGTGCAACGGGATAAGCACATCGGCCATTTCTTTTACCTTCACTAAAATATCGTACGCCTCGTAAGCGTTGACGTGGGTACCCGGAGGAATCACATCCATTTCCATGCCCCGGATTTCCGGCGGTGGAGAGAAATTCTCTTCGATCACGCAAAAACCGGTGATCACCGCAGTTCCTTCGGCGGTGTCAACCGCAACCGAAAGCCCGCCGCTGGTGTGAGCGGGTGTGTGCACCACCTGGATGCCGGGAACGATTTCACGATCTCCGCTGACGGGCCGCAGTTGACCGCTTTCCTCCACATCCAGAATGAAGTCCTCCAGGTAGCGGAAATCGAGCGGATGCGGATTGTGAATGTTTTTCAGCTCCTTTTCGTGGACATAGATAGCGGCGTTGGTGCACTTGTAATCGTTTTCGCAGTGATCGTTGTGCAGGTGGGTGTGAATGACGATGTCGATATCTTCCGGTTTGAGGCCCCAGCGGCCAAGGCCCTCTTCGAAGGTGTAGATCTTCCCGCCGACAGCGGCCTCCCGGCTTTCCGACTGAATCGGCCTCATCTCGCCGGTATCCACCAGGATACGGGCACTGCCGCCTTCCAGGTACCAGCAGTAAATCGGAATGGTGTACTGCTGCCCGTAGCCGTGCTGATAGGTCATCATGGTCTTGTCGAAGATCTTGGTGCCCATCACGATGGGATGAATCTTGAACCGGTTCATGGCTCTCCTTTATGCGACGGATCTGTTAGACAGGCTGTTGCAGATTTCCCGGAAAAAATTTGTTGAAAGACCGGCGAAGAATTGATGCTCTGACCTGATACCAACGTTACTGCCGCAGTCGGGGTTATTCCGTCCAGTTTTCACCGAAAACGACTCTGCCGATAAAGCGCCTCAGGTTTACGTCCGGGCGCTCTTCCTCACTGCCCGGCCAGATGATTCTCCGGTTGACGACCCGCTCGGAAACCCGCTCCTTTGACGCCAGGCACCGGCTGCAGATCGGGCTTTGCTGCTGCCGGGCGTCGGCGCCCAGCGCGATGGTTTTTATCGAACCGACCGGCTCGCCGCGGATGGATACGCCGCAGATATCGACGCAACCGCAATCGAGTTCGATCACAGCCATGCCTACGGCATCCGGATGCTTTACCACCAGCCGGTTGCAGATCCCTTTCAAAGCGTCTGTTGAGGACAGGTCGGATTTTTCCACTTGGGCAAGATCCCTTTTGGCAGGCAGCCGCCGCTTTCAGATGGCGGGGGCGCAACCTGCGTTTCGCATCCTTTAATCTCCCCCCACCCCGGACGGGCCTTTTTCCCGCGGTTGCCGTCTGCTGCCCAGGTGGTCGAGATACTCGCGGACACCGGGGTATTCGGGGTCGATATCGAGGATGATTTCCAGCTGCTCGACGGCCTTTTCCGGCTGGCCGGTCTGCTCGTAAAGCATCGCCAGGTTCTCGCGGAAAACGGGATCCCGGGGCTGCAGCGCCACCGCACGCAGCAGTTCGCGTTCGGCCTCGAAGAATTGATCCCGAAATTGAAAAGCGCGTCCCAGCCCGAAATGGTTGTCGGCGCTGTCAGGATTGGCAGTCAACCCTGCGGTAAAGGCGGAAAAGGCCTCCTCCAGCCGTTCGGTCTCCAGGTACACCTCTCCCAGGTTGTAGTACACTTGGTCGGTTCGATAGCCCAGATCGATGGCTTGCTTGTAATATTCGATTTCCTGCTCGTGCTCGCCGATCTGTCCGTACGCATAGCCGAGATAATACGTCACCCGACCGTTGGAGGGGTCGCTCCGCAGAATGCGGCTGTAAATGCCGATGGCGCTTTCGACATCCCCTCGCTGCATGGCATCATTGGCCGCTTTTTCGGCCGCGCTGCCTGCTTTGGGTGCTGCGGCGGCCGGTTGCCTCGCCGCCGGCACGACGGGATCTGCGGCGGTCGTGTCGCGGGCCCGCTGCCGGGCGCATCCGACCAACAGGCTGCCGACCGCCAGGCACACAACGAATAAAAACCATGACGGTGTCCGGCAAAAGCGTGACGAGTAGTTCTTGCTCAGTTTCTCTTTCCTCCGGCCCGAAGGCCTTTAATTAGAGCTCTTTGAATCCCCAGTAGGGGTACTCCAGCTGATAGACCGCAATTTTCCCCGGATTGTTTTCCCGACTGGCCACCAGCCACAAAGAGCTTTTTCTTTCCTTTGTGGAGATTGGATCGACCGGATCCCAGTCCGGCAGAAGGATCATGGCATTGTCGGCGCTGTACTCGATATCTCCCGACTCCTTGAAGGAGCCCAGGTCGGGCTTCTTGTCGTAGCTGCCGCCCAAGCCCCTGGAGAGTTCAGAGACAACGAAGAAGCTGACGTTTTGCTCGTCACGAATCGCTTCCATGTGCCGCAGCCAAGAATCGATGCCTGTTCGCCGGTCGGAAAGGTCTTTGAAGGGCAGCTTGTGAAGACTGTCCACCACCACGACCGTATGGTCCGTGCGGGTTTCGTGCTGCAGAAAATCGATCTGGCGCCGCATGATGTCAGGATTTAATTTGCGGTCCGTAACCACCCGGAAGTACTTTAGCATATCCTTGAATTCGGCGTACACCTGTTTCAGGCGCCGGACGACATCTTCATCCTTGCTACTGCCGCGGATCTGCTCGTCGGACAATCGTCCCAGGCGAGAAAGAGTCCGTGCGTATATTTTCTGCCGGCCGTTTTCAAAGTCATAGTAGATCACCGGAATCTTGTTGCGCGCCATCTCCGAGGACACCTGCATGTTAAAACAAGACTTGCCCGCCTTGGGAGGGCCGCCCATGATGTTGATTCCCCGCACACCGCTCAGGGCGTTGTCGAGTTTCGGAAATCCGGTTCGGCGCCCCGAGGTCGCCTGTCCCATGCTTTCCTCTACCTGCTGAAAGAACTTGCGGTGCTCCTTATCCGGAGACGAAAAAGGAGAAAAGGACCGCGAGGATTGGATCATGCCCGCTATGAGGGTTCTGAACTCCTTGCCTTTCTCGCGAGCCAGATCGGCCAGCTCGTGCCCCTGTTTGACGTACGCGGGCCACTTGAGGATCCGCACCTTGAAACCAAGGCGCGTGGCTGTCTCGCGCGCGGAAAGATACGCTTCAGGCGTGTTGGCAGTCACGATCAGCACATGGTTGACGTAAGCCAGGCGCTCGACGCTGACATGCTCCAGGTCGGCGGCCGATGGAACCGATATGCCGGGATAGCCGAGCTCCTTTAAAGTCAGCAGGTTGTCTTCCCCCTCAACCAGGAACAAGGCGCCCCCTTCGCAGCGATCGATCTCCGGGGTGTTGTAAATCCGGAAATCCTCTTTTGCGAACTTCTCATCTCCATACCAGAAATTATCGATCTTGCGCCCCGGCAGTATACAGCGTGCGGCGTAGCTTTTCCCGTTCTCCAGAAAATAGGGATAAATGAGGTAGCGGCCGTTGTAGCCGATCTTCATCTCTTCGACCACGGCCCTCGAGATGCCGATCTCCTGAAAATAGGCGTACTCGCTCTTGCTCATCAATCCGGTAAACTTCAGAATATCGGCTTTCAGATGCTTGATGGGGTAGACAATGTCACGCACAAAGGGTTCTCGATCCGGATCATGGCCCGGAACTTTTTCGGCGTCAACGCCCATCAACTGACTGAAATACAGCGGAAATCCTCCCGGGTGGCAATGGCTCAGACATCGAAAATAGCCGACAAACGGGTTTTCAGGGATCAGGTAAACCACAAGCGTGCCGGCCTTTTTGCCGTCCGTGGTCTGGCAGAAAGGACACGGGGCCTTGATGAAGTTTTTTTCCAGCTGCGCACCGGGAAGATGGGTGGTGTAGAATTGTTTGATCGTTTCGACAAAATCCATCGGGTCGACTCCGGAATGAGGCCGTAAAAATCAGAATTACTATTAAATCCAAATAATTATAAAGGAGATCCCCGCCAACTGTCAAGCATAGACCTTCAGCTGGTGCGGTGATGGCCCAAATAACCGCCGGCCCCCGCAAAAAAGAATCCCCCCTGCCCTGCCCGGTGTCAGGGGGCAAAAGGGGGGATGCAGTAATTGTAAGGGCAGGTGCTGCGGCCAAGCCGGAGATCGCCGGAACCCACTGTGAAAAGCTGCGATTCATTGCCGGTCCGCACAAATGTTTCAACCGGCTTGTTTTTCAATAACCTCGTAGACCTTCTCCAGTGCCTGGCCCAGGTTTTCCGGCCGACTGCCGCCGGCCTGGGCCATGTCGGGTCGCCCGCCGCCGCTTCCGCCGACCATGCCCGCCAGCTGCTTGACAATGCTGCCGGCATGATAGCGCTCCAGCAGGTCCTTGCTGACCAGGGCGATCAGCAATGCCTTGGAACCTGCCTGGCTTCCCAAAACGACGATGCCGGATTTGATTTTATCCCTGAACTGGTCCGCCATATCCCGCAGGGCTGCGGGGTTGTCGACGCTCACCTGCCGGGCAAGCACGTTGACACCGTTGACCTGTTTCATTTCGGTTTCCGCATCGGCCGCCGACAGGGTGGCAATTTGGGCCTTCAGCCGCTCGACCTGTTTTTCCAGCCGTTTCGACTCTGCAAGCAACTTCTCCACTTTACCCGGTACCGCCTCAGGCTTCTCTTTGATCAAATGGGCGGTGTCGTGCAGCAGCTGCCCGGTTTGCTGGGTGTGTCGCACCGCCTGCTTTCCGGTCAGGGCCTCGATCCGGCGGACCCCGGAGGCGATAGACGCTTCGGCGACAATTTTAAACAACCCGATATCGCCGGTTTTGGCCACATGCGTGCCGCCGCAGAGTTCTTTGCTGAAGTCTGCCAGGGAGATCACCCGGACCCGATCACCGTATTTTTCTTCAAACAGGGCCATGGCGCCGGTCTGAAATGCATCCTCGGCTTCCATCTCCTCGGTGTGCGTGGCGATGTTTTCACGGATCCTGTCGTTGACCAACTCTTCGATCCGATCCAGGGTTTCGCGGTCCACCTGCGAAAAATGGCTGAAGTCGAAACGGAGCCGGTCGGCCGCCACCAGTGATCCGGCCTGCTTGACATGCTCGCCGAGAACTCCGCGCAAAACACTGTGCAGGATATGGGTAGCCGTGTGGTTGCGCTCGACGCTGCGTCGATTCCGGGGATCGACACGCAGCTCCACCGATGCACCGGTTTGCATTGTCCCTGCGCTCACCTTGCCTCTGTGGATGATCAGCCCGGTCGCATCCTTCAAGGTATCGAAGACCTGCATGGTAAAGTCCTGCCCGGTAATCGTGCCCCTGTCACCGACCTGTCCGCCGGCTTCGCCGTAGAACGGAGTGAGTTCCGTCACCACTTCGACATCGCTGCCGGCAGCGGCGCTGTCTACCTCCTGACCGTCGGTTACCAGCAGCAGAATCTTCGATTTAGCTTCGAGGCGGCTGTGTCCGACAAACTCGGGGCTAAATCCGCTGGCGGTGAGCTTGGTAAACGCATCGCTGATTCCGGTGTAGGTCGCTTTTGAACGTGACTGCCTGCGCTGACCTTCCATGGCGGTTTCAAAGCCTGTCATGTCGAGGGTGTAATCATTGTCCCGGACCACGTCCTGAACGATGTCCACCGGAAATCCGTAGGTATCGTAAAGTTTAAATATCACCTCGCCGGGTATTTCTTTCTTCCCCCCGGCCTTCAGCTCCGACAGCGTGTCGTTTAGCAATTTCAAGCCGGTGTCGAGGGTTTCGATAAAACGCACCTCCTCGTTTTTGATGACGCTGGTGATGAAGGCTTCGGCCTCCTTCAATTCGGGATAGGCCGGCTGCATGATGTCAAATACCACCCGGGCGGTCTGATGCAGAAAGGGTCGCGTCAACCCGATGTTACGACCGTAACGGATGGCCCGGCGCATGATTCTGCGCAGCACGTATCCCCGCCCCTCGTTGGACGGAAAGACCCCATCGCCGATCAAAAACGCCGCCGCCCGGCTGTGATCGGCAATGACTTTCATGGCTACGTCGGCCTCAAAGGAATCGCCGAAAGGTTTTTCCGCCAGCTGTTCGGTTTGTTGGATGATGGGAAAGATCAAATCGGTGTCGAAATTGGTGGCAACCTGCTGCATCACGGATGTCAGGCGCTCGAGTCCCAGGCCGGTATCGATGCTCGGCTTTGGCAGCGGCGTCATCTTACCGGAGGCATCCCTGTCAAACTGCATAAACACCAAATTCCAGATCTCCAGCCAGCGGTCGCACTCGCAGCCAACGGCACAGTCGGGCTTTCCGCAACCATGGGCCTGCCCGCGGTCCAAATGAATTTCGCTGCAAGGACCGCAGGGCCCCGTATCCCCCATTGCCCAGAAATTATCCTCTTCTCCGAACCGCAGAATCTTATCCTCCGGCACCCCGATATTGTTGTGCCAGATCTGCTGGGCCTCATCATCGTCTAAATAGATGGAAACCCAGAGCTTGTCTTCGGGCAGGCCGTAACCGACGGTCAGCAGGTCCCAGCCGAATTCAATGGCCTTTTCCTTGAAATAATCACCGAAAGAAAAGTTGCCCAGCATCTCAAAAAACGTGTGATGCCTGGCAGTGTACCCCACGTTTTCCAGGTCGTTGTGTTTGCCGCCCGCGCGCACGCACTTCTGAGATGTGGTGGCACGGTTGTACCCCCGGTTTTCCTGGCCCAGAAACGCCCGTTTGAATTGCACCATGCCGGCATTGGTAAACAGCAATGTGGGATCGTCGTGGGGAACCAGCGATGAGCTGCGCACCACGGTGTGTCCATGCTGATGAAAATAATCCAGAAATTTTTTACGAACTTCGTTGCCTGTCATGTCTTGCTCCCCGTTGGCCTATCAGGATGCTTCTTCCGCCAGTTTCTCTTCTTCGGGTTTTGCCGCCAACCCGAGCGCTTCTCTGACTTTGCCCAACGCCTTGTCGTAGATGTCGGTATTTTCCCTCAGAAACCGCTTCACGTTTTCGCGCCCCTGGCCGATGCGCTCGCCTTCGTACGAATACCACGAGCCGCTTTTATCGATCACCCCGACCTCCACGCCCGTGTCGATCAGATCGCCGGTTCTGGATATCCCCTCACCGTAGGTGATGTCAAACTCCGCGTCCTTGAACGGCGGCGCCATCTTGTTCTTCACCACCCGCACCCGCGTGCGGTTACCGGTCACTTCCTGGCCGTCTTTAATGGCACCAATGCGCCGGATGTCCAGGCGCACCGATGAATAGAATTTCAGCGCGTTGCCGCCGGTTGTGGTTTCCGGATTGCCGAAAACGACACCGATCTTCATCCGGATTTGATTGATGAAAACCACGGCAGTTCGCGTTTTGCCGATGGTGCCGGTGAGCTTGCGCAGGGCCTGGGACATCAGGCGAGCCTGCAATCCCATGTGGGAGTCCCCCATCTCCCCTTCGATTTCCGCACGCGGCACCAGCGCGGCTACCGAGTCGATGACCAGCACATCGATAGCGCCGCTGCGCACGAGCATGTCGGAGATCTCCAGGGCCTGTTCCCCCGTGTCAGGCTGGGATACCAGCAATTCGTCACAGTTGACGCCGAGTTTTCTGGCATAGGCGATATCCAGGGCGTGCTCGGCATCGACAAAAGCGGCAATCCCCCCCAGGCGCTGGGCTTCGGCCACCACGTGAAGCGCCAGGGTGGTTTTTCCGGAAGCCTCCGGCCCGAAAATTTCTATAACGCGCCCCCTTGGCACCCCCCCCACGCCGAGAGCCACATCCAGGGCCAGCGAGCCGGTCGGGATGACCGCAACGCTGGCCACCGGGTTGTCGCCAAGTTTCATGATAGCGCCCTTGCCGAACTGACGTTCGATCTGGGTCATTGCGGTCTCAACCGCTTTTTGCCTGTCCGATGAAATACCCATCATCTCTCCTCCTCTCGAAATTCAAAGCGTTGAACATTTCCGTCCTGACGGCAGGATTCGGAAATTCAATGCGGGTAGAGCTTAACGGCATCAAGCCGAGTGTAAATCGGACCGTCGGGTTTCAGCTGGCTGCGGAAAAGAACCACTTCATCGACCTGGAACGAAGCGGTTTCGAAGTCCGAGAACTCCGTCAGTGCATCGGCAAGCTGCCGGGGATCGACAGCCGCCTTGATCCGCCCGATGGTCAAATGCCCTCTATAGGGTCGTTTTTCCGCCGGAAACCCGACTCCGGCAAGTCCACCGGAAACCGCTGCCTGCAGCTGACCGAGTTGCAGAAACTCGCCGCCGATTCCCACCCACAAGACCCGGGCGCGCCGGATACCGGGGAACACCCCGATCCCCTTTGCCGAGAGCGATATCGGCGAGAATTCCCGAACGGCTTTTCCGACGGCGTCCGCAATCGTTTCGACCCGATCGATCGACACATCACCTAAAAACTTGAGCGTCAAATGAAGCTTATCCGGCCGAACCCATGTAAGCCGCAGCCGCCGTTGCTTCAGGTTCTCTTGGATTTGCCCGATCTCGGACCGGATCTCACGGGGAAGTTCACACGCAACGAATGTCCGGATTTGATCCGTCATCATGATGTGCGGGGGCCGATTCGTGCCATGCGGCCCGGTATTCGATCAAAGCCGGTTCGATCGTGAATCCTTCACGAACCGGGTAAGCCTCACTGTTTCCTGAATTCCGACGTTCCATGCGCACCGTTTTTAACATGCAACCCGGCGGCACGCAGCGCGCGGCGCAAGTTGATGTCGGCAGCAGGGTCGATCAGCTCGGCAGCGTAAACTGTGGTTCTCCGAGTAAAAACTTGCCCTGTGATATTTTCCGCTTCAGTATCCCCGCTATTTCCCGTGCCCGTACGACACTTGAAAGCGGCACCGTCGGTACGTCTTTGCCGTTGAGCCGGATCGAACCGCTCTTTAGTTCGGCATAACTCACCCGGCCGTAATTTTTGGCGACGCCGTTGGGATAGTCATGCGCATAGTCGACAATCTGGGTGGAAAGTTCCTCGTCGGAAATCGCCGTAAACCGGGCGATCTTTTCGTTCAGCAGCGGGATGGGCACCCCCAGCCCGACTGCCAGTGAGCAGCCATAGCCCTGAATGCTCAGCCCCATTAACCATTTGGGATTCATTTTTTTGAGATCCCCCATCACCCACAACGTGCCGGCCGGCGTGAGCGGGACCCCGCGGCGCGATCGCCGGACAGAGGGTTTGTGCTGGGTGCCGTGCCAGACGACATACCCCTCGCCCCCCCCCAAAAAGATGCGAGTTCCCAACCCGATGGTCATGTAGTACGGGTCGTTGAACAGCGGGCTCAGCTGCCCGGCGGAACAATAATTGGCATTGCCGGCATTGGGCTTAAGCGCGCCCATGTAGGTGTATATCGTTTTGTTGGAAAGATTGATCGCACAGTTATAGTTCTGGTAAGCGTTGCGCGGATTGCAAAGTGTCGCCTGGGGCAGCTTGCGCAGCGTGATCTCCTTTTCCATTTCCTGGGCCGGATAGCAGTCGGTGCCGTAGGCACTCACCTTGAGGTGGACGGTATTGCCGGCCACCAAATCCTGAATCACGTGACCGCCGCCATAGTTGAATTCGCCCGGATAGACCTTGTTGAGGGGATCGTCCTCACACGGTTCCGTGGCCCCGATGTAACAGTCGACGGCTGCCAGGCCGCCGTAGGCCGGAACGTTGTTCAGCCACACCCGCGAGGCCTTGATGGTCGGTACCGAGTGTCCGAAGTTGATGATGGCACCGGATGAGCACATCGGTGCAAAGGTGCCGGTGGTGACCACATCGACCAGACGGGCTGCCTCCTCCGCGCCCTCCTTGCGAACCAGGTCGATGATCTCCTCGGCGGTCATCACCACCACGTCACCGGATTTGATTTTTTCGTTGATCTGCTGATAGGTTTTATTGACTTTGTACTTTTTCATCTGCGCATCCTCGGCGGGAAGCTGCCGGAAATACCCACCGGCGGGCCGGCCGCCTCATCACAGGCGACGGTGCCGGTCGGTTTTCCCTCCGGCTGTGACGGAAAATGGTAATAACAACAAAGAAAAGCATAATCAAGGCAAACTTTTTCCCTGAACATTGCGTGAAAATAAGGGCGGATGTGAAATTAAGAGAAATAACAGCGCATTGAGACGATAGGGGCAGTGCGGCCGCACACCGCATATGGGAAACCGATGGTTATCGATTTTCCGTCATCGATTTCCACCCAGTGAGCGTGCAACATCCGGATTTTCGTTTCTTGACTTTTCAGCAGGTGCGGGCTATCATTACCGTTGCTGCAGGTTATCGATCTGAGCGCATGCAGCTGGCGGTGCCCGACCCAACCTACCGGCGCTCACAACCCACCGGGCCCCATCATTGAAGATCGGAATACACTTGGCCACTTCGCTATCCTGACCACCTTGGCAAAACGGACCCATAAAATAAAGATATTTATCATTGCGGTGATATTCATCTGCTGCGCCACCATTGTCGCGGTATTCCTCTATTATCGCCGCCATCCCGACCAGGTCCAGGATCTGGTTTCTGCGATTCCTGCCGATGCCGACCTTACCATCGCCGACATCCACCAAACGGCTACCCGCGACGGGCGAAAGGAATGGAGCCTGGAGGCGGCGTCGGCGCGCTACCTGAATGCGGAAAAACGGGTGATTCTCACCAAACTGTCGATGACTTTTTACCTCGAGGACCGGCAGGATCTGACCCTGACAGCCGACAGCGGCGTATGGCTGACCGAATCCAAAGATGTCGAGATCACGGGAAATGTCGAACTGAAAAGCGACGATGCCTTGTTGAACACCGAGAAATTGCGGTACCGGCACGAGCAGCGAATTCTGGACAGTCCTTCACCGGTCCAAATTAAAGGCGATTCTTACCGATTGACCGCCGAACGGATGCAACTGGACCTGAACACGAACCGGGCAATTTTTGAAGGCAACATCAGCGGAGCATTCATTGAGGACTTTTCGCCGTAAGCTGTTCAAAGCATTGACGTTGGCAATCGTGGTGTCAAGTGCGGCCGCGGTTCTGCCGGCAGCGCAGCGCGGCAAGACGGGCGACGACTCTCTGCGGTCTGACCGGAAGGTCACCGTTACGGCCGATCGGTTGGTCTCGGACCGGACTGCCAGAACGGCCACCTTTACCGGCAACGTCAAGGTCGTTCGCGACAGCAGCACCATCGAGGCCGATCGTCTGACGGTGGTTTATGGTGCGAACACGTCTGCCGGCGCAGCCGGGCTGCCCGGCAGATCGGCGATCGAAAGGGTCATAGCGGAAGGCAACGTACGAATCCACTCTGAACAGCTGTCTGCTAAAACGCCCAAGGCAATTTACAGCCGCCTGGCTCAAACGATCGAACTTCTCGGTACCGGCACCCAGGTGATCAGCGGGGGCAATTCCATCACCGGATCGCAGATTGTGCTGCACCTGGAAGGAGAGCGGTTGACCGTATCCAGTAGCGGCGAAAACCGCGTCAAGGCAGTGCTCGAACCTTCGGTGAAGAAATGACGTTGCTGGAACTCACTGGTTGGATAACCCATGCAAATCTGGTATTGATAGGATTTTTATGAATCGATCGTTGCATGAAAATGGGCCTTTCGTGTGCACCCGGGTGTTCGGGTGCCGACAGGCTGGCACATTTATTCGCATGCCGTACCCTGCAGATCCCCAATGCGACTGACGAGATAAGCACGCGATGCCGGTACTGAGCCTGAAAAACCTGGTGAAGACTTATGGCGGCAGGAAGGTTGTCGATTCCGTAACCCTTGAGGTAGACAGTCGCAGCGTGGTCGGTTTGCTCGGACCCAACGGCGCCGGAAAAACCACCACCTTTTACATGACGGTCGGAATGCTGCAACCGGACGCCGGCCAGGTTTTCCTGGACGGGGAAGAAATTACCGAATACCCGATGTATCTGCGCGCTCGGAAAGGAATTGGCTACCTGTCACAGGAGACGTCTATTTTTCGCAAAATGACGGTAAAACAAAATATCCTGGCCATTCTGGAAACCCTTTCTATGCCGAAAGCCGAGCAGGAGGAACGCGCCGAAGAGCTGCTGCATGAACTCGGCATACAGCAGCTATCCGATCAAAAGGCGGCCGTCTTGTCGGGCGGTGAAAAACGGCGCCTCGAAATTTCCCGGTCCCTGGCAACCAGCCCATCCTTCATGCTCCTTGACGAACCTTTTGCCGGTGTGGACCCGCTGGCGGTGATTGACATTAAGAACATAATCGGGCATCTTAGGAAGCGAGGTATCGGGGTTCTGATTTCCGACCACAATGTCCGGGAAACCCTTGAATCCTGCGACAGCGCATATATTTTGAACGAAGGCAAGGTGATCGTCTCCGGCACCCCCGAAGAGATTACCGCCAGCGAACTGGCCCGGCAGATTTATCTGGGAAACGACTTTAGAATGTAACGATGGCGCTCGAACTACGACAACAACTCAAGCTCACCCAGCAGCTGATTATGACGCCACAGCTGCAGATGGCGATCCGGCTGCTGCAGCTGTCTCGACTGGAGCTGCTGGACACCATCCGTCAGGAACTGGAGGAAAACCCTGCGCTTGAGGAGACTCAGGAGACCGCCTCGGAAGACCAGCTGCTCGAATCGGTCAACCAGAACGCGGACGGTGACTCCGCCGAACGGGAAGTCAGGATTGAAGAAAAAATCCGGGACGACATCGATTGGCGCAACTACCTGGATGAATACAACACTCCGGGGCGGGTGCACTTCGAAACCGAAAGCAGGGAGACGCCCCAGTACGACTCTTTCATTGCCCGCAAGGAATCTTTAGATGATCACCTGCTGTGGCAGCTGTTGATGATCTCACCGACCGAAGCCGAAGAGCAGATCGGCAGCCAGATCGTCGGCAACTTGAACCGCGACGGCTATCTGGATGTACCTTTGGAGGAGATTGCCGGCTCCGGCGACCATCCACTGGAAGAAGTGGAAAGAGTCCTGAAGCTGATGCAGTCCTTCGATCCGATCGGGGTGTGCGCCCGCAATCTGACAGAATGCCTGCTGATCCAGGCCAAACATTGGGAAATCGACGACACGCTGGTCACCGAGATAATCACCAACCACCTGGGCGATCTGGAGAGAAAGAACTACAAGGCCATATGCCGCGCGCTGAAAATCAGCATGGATGACCTAATCGCCGCGGTCAATATCATCAAAGGGCTGGAGCCTCGACCCGGCCGCGAGTTTTCAGACGACACCCCCCAATATATCACCCCGGACATCTTTGTATATAAAATCGACGACGAATTCGTTATCCACCTCAATGACGACGGCATGCCCAAGCTCCGGGTGAATTCTTTTTATCGGAAAACGATCGGATCCGACGGCAAACTCGGCGGTGATGCCGAGAATTACATTCAGGAAAAGATCCGTTCGGCCACCTGGCTGATCAAAAGCATCCACCAGCGTCAGAAAACCATATACCGGGTGATGGAAAGCATCCTCGACTACCAGCGGGAATTTTTCGAAAAAGGGATCGCTCATCTGAAACCGATGGTTTTGCGAGATGTTGCCCAGGATATCAGCATGCACGAATCGACGATCAGCCGCGTTACCACCAACAAATACGCGTACACCCCCCAAGGGATCTTCGAGCTGAAGTATTTCTTCAACAGCTCGATTCAGCGGTTCCAAGGCGGAGCGATCGCATCGGTGAGCGTGCAGGAACTAATCAAACAGATCATCGCCAATGAAGATCCGCGCAAACCGTTCAGTGACGACAAAATCTCAAAACTGCTAAAGGAGCATCAAATCAACATCGCCCGGAGAACCGTGGCCAAGTATCGGGAAATGTTGAACGTGCTGCCATCGAACAAGCGCAAACAAATTTAAGGAGTGTTGCGTATGCAAACATCGGTGACATTTAAGAATCTGGATCCATCCGAACCATTGAAAGCCTATGTAACCGAAAAACTCGATCGCTTCGACCGGCTGCTCGACAACCCGGCGGAAGCCAGCGTGGTTCTGTCTGTAGAAAAATTCCGCCACATCGCCGAGATCAGTATCACCGGTGACCGGTTGAACATAAACGGCAGAGAAGAGATCAACGACATGTACTCTGCCATCGACATGGCCCTGGACAAGCTTGAAAAGCAAATCAAGAAAAACAAACAGAAAATCCGCGAACGCAGAATCGGCTCCAAGCAAAGCATAAAGGAAATTCCCGGAACTGAAATGGAGGGGCCGGGAGACGACCGGGCTCCGCAGGTCATGATCCGAAACATTGACTACAAGCCGATGGATGTCGACGAGGCGGTCATGCAGATGGATCTGCTCACTGACAGCTTCCTGGTCTTCACCAATGCCCGGACCGATAAAGTAAATGTCCTATACCGGCGCAAGGACGGACACTACGGTCTCATCCAACCCAGCAGCTGATGGGGGATGGAGATAATTCCGGGCGGCCAGGACAGGATATCCCGTCGGTACGACCGGATCATTAACAGCGGAAGCGAATATGAAACTACTAGAGTTCTTGCCCAAAGAAGCGGTTCTGGCCGACCTGAAAGCACAGGACAAGGAGAGCGTTCTGCAAGAGCTGGCCGGACCGGTTGCAGAAATTGCCGGTGTCAAATCGCATGAACTGGTGAAAGTACTGATGGAGCGGGAGGAACTCTGTACCACCGGCATCGGCAACGGGATCGGAATCCCCCACGGAAAAATGAAACTCCTGAAGTCGTCCGTCATTGGATTCGGCCTGAGCCGCAATGGCATCGACTTTGAATCCATGGACGCACGCCCCACCCACATCTTCTTTCTGCTGGCGACACCGGAAAATTCGCCCGAACTGCACTTGAAACTTCTGGCTCGCATTTCGAAAATCCTGATGCACGATGCATTTCGGGAAAAACTGATGCAGGCGCAAGACAGCGATGCGATCTATTCGGTTATCGGCGAAGAAGACGAGGATTTCTAACCGATCGGCTGGCTTCTCACCCCATATCAAGCAAAACTCAGGTGAAAACGCATCAGATCATCATCATAACCGGGCTTTCCGGATCCGGTAAAAGCACCACTCTGGCGGCCTTCGAGGATTGCGGGTTTTATTGCGTCGACAACATGCCGGTGGTGCTGCTGCCGGATTTCCTTGAACTTCCGCTCGAAAGCGAATCCGAGATCGCCGGTCTGGTGTTTGTCATGGACCTGCGGGAAAAAACCTTTCTGACAGGCTATGCCGGTGTGTTCGCGGCCGCCCGCAGAAAGGGCCATCACCTGCAGCTACTCTACCTGGAAGCCGAAGAGGACGTTTTAATTCAGCGCTATAGTCAGACCCGCCGACACCATCCGGTCGCCCAAGGGAAAAGCCTGCTGGAAGGCATTCGAGTGGAAAAGCAGCTGCTGGCGGAAGTGCGGAAAGTGGCTGATCTGGTGATCGACACGACGCGTTTTAACGTCCACGATCTGAAATCCACCGTTTTCTCCATTGCCAAAAAGATGACGAAGTTCGCACCGCTGCGCATTCATATTCAGTCCTTTGGATTTCGTTACGGGATTCCCCTGGACGCCGACCTGATGGTGGACGTCCGGTTCCTGTCAAACCCGTATTTTGTGCCCGAGCTCAAGGAAATGGACGGCGAATCCCGGCAGGTCCGAAATTATGTGTTGCAAAACGATCCGGCGCGCTTATTTTTGAACCAATATATGAACCTGCTCGACTTTCTGATACCGCTGTATGAAAAAGAGGGCAAAGCCTATCTCACCATTGCGGTCGGTTGTACCGGCGGTCGTCATCGCTCCGTGGCTGTGGCGCGGGCATTGTTTGAGCACATCCAGCACACCGGAAAGCAGGTCGAAATCACCCATCGGGATATCCAGCGGTAAATTCGTTTCCCGTTTCTTTCAAACACGGCAAGGCGGGTAAAAAAAATTCGTCTTGAAAAAAAACGTTGTTTGCTGGTATGGGAACTTGCGTCATTGCGGTGCGAACATGCCGCTTGCGGCAAAAGCTGCGGTGCACGATGCAACAACCGGCCGCCTTGACGCCAGGTAGATAGCGAACAAACAAGTAAACAACGGCAGGGCTATACCATTTCGCTCTGCACAGGCTGGCAAATTTCGGGGAATCATGATTGGAATCGTTATTGTAACCCACCGGCAACTGGGCGAGGCGCTGATCGACGCCGCGTATTCGATCATCGGAAGCAAACCGCAGAAAACGGTTGCGGTTTCCATCGATTTGAACGAAAGCGCTGAATTGCTGCGGGAAAAAATCTCTCAGGAAATCAAAAAGGTGGAACAAAAGGAGGGGGTGCTCATCCTGACCGATATGTTCGGCGGCACCCCCAGCAACCTGAGTTACTCCTTTCTGGAAGAGGGTCGGGTCGAAGTGCTTTCCGGTGTAAATCTGCCGATTCTCATCAAAGCCTTGAACTCCCGCAAGAAGACCGACCTGAGCGAGTTGGCGAAAATGCTGGAGACATCCGGAAAAAAGAGCATATCGCTGGCCAGCGGTATTCTGAAGGGTAACAAACGGAGCTGACATTGACGGTGTGGTGGTTTGCCACGCTGAAAGCGGAACAACTCGATGAAGTACTGGAAATAGAACAGGCCTCTTTTCAGCGTCCCTGGAATCGTCGAGCGTTCGAAGACGAGTTCGCCTGCAGAGACGCAGTCCACTATGCGGTTCTTTCTCCCGGCAGCCGGCGCATTATCGGCTATTTATTCGTCCGTGCTATGTCCAGCGAAATGCACCTTTTGAAGATAGCGGTCGCTCCGCGATGGCGCCGCTGCGGTGTGGCCGCCTGGGCGCTGCGGCAATGTTTCGAAAAGGCTCGCAGCCGGGGGTTCGAAAGGATGGTACTGGAGGTCAGGGCAACCAACCGGGCGGCAATCGGGCTCTACGTCAAACTCGGTTTCAGTAAGATCGGAACCAGGAGCCGCTACTACGCCGACACCGGTGAAGATGCCCTGGTGATGGCAAAACTGTTGGAGTCTTAGTTATGTAACTATTCTGCTCGGGAAGTCGCCGCCTCAACAAGGGGCGGTTTCTCGAACAATACAAGGAGGCAAAATGAGCGTCAAAGTTGGAATTAACGGTTTCGGCAGGATCGGCCGTATGGTGTTCAGGGCAGCCCTGCGGCATCCTGATGTGGAAGTGGTGGCAATCAACGACCTTACAGATTCGGCAACGATGGCCCACTTGCTCAAATACGATTCGGTGCACGGGACTCTGGGCCAGGAAGTCGCAGCAAAAGAAGACGCGATAGAAATCGGCGGCAAGTGGGTTTCGATCACATCCATTAAAGATCCGGAACAGCTGCGGTGGAATGATTTCGGTGTGCAGATTGTTGCCGAATGCACCGGCCTGTTTCGGGACCGTGACAGCGCGGCCAAACATCTGACGGCAGGTGCGCGCAAGGTGATCATTTCGGCACCGGCCAAAGACCCGGATATCACCCTCGTGCTGGGCGTGAATTCCAACCGGTACGATCCGGGGCAGCATCACATCATTTCAAACGCCTCCTGCACAACCAATTGCCTGGCACCGGTAGCCAAGGTTCTGCTGGAAAATTTCGGTGTGCGCTCCGGCTTGATGACCACCATTCACGCCTACACCGGTGATCAACGACTGCTTGACTTCCCCCATCGCGATTTGCGCAGAGCCAGGGCAGCGGCGCTTTCCATGATCCCGACCACAACCGGTGCCGCCAGAGCGGTTTCACTGGTTCTGCCTGAATTGGAAGGCCGCCTGAACGGATTGGCGATTCGGGTTCCGACGCCCAACGTGTCCATCGTCGATTTTGTTGCACGGGTTGAAAAAGAAGGGGTTACTGTATCCGATATCAACTCTGCACTCAAGCAGGCTTCCGAGGAATCGTTGGCGGGGATTCTCGCTTACAGCGACCTGCCGCTGGTATCGACGGACTACAACGGCTCGACCTTTTCGTCCATCGTTGACGCACCGACCACCTATGTTACCGGGGACATGGTAAAGGTGCTTGCCTGGTATGACAACGAAACGGGATATTCGCACCGCATGGTGGATCTGGCAGCCATGGTGGGGGCACAGATGTGACGCCGCAACGGCCTTGCCAACAACGCCACCGATGCGCACACTACGCAGGGTTTTTTTGATATGAGCACGGACAACCCGCAGTCCGCGGATGCCAACAGCGGCCTCGACCTGCCTCGGTTCCACTTTTTGCCGAATTGGAGGATGGAGCCCGAATTCCCATGGCAGATTTGGGCTGCGGGATGGCTCGCCGTTATCAAAGCGCTTTTGTGGCTCTCCACCGATCCGGTGGTGCCCGGCCCGCTGGCAGGGTATTTGGCCGCCAAATTTCTGGTTGCCATGATCCCCTTCCTGCTGCTGGGCATCGGGGTGTGGAACCTTCGCAGATGGGCTGCCTGGGGATTGATGATTGCCGCCATTGCCGATCTTGCGTTTTTCATCGTTTTTCCAAGCGCATGGCGCTTTGTCGCCGGCGGCGGTTTCTGGGGGCTTGCAGCCGTTTTGTTGGTTTTCAACGGTCCGATCGGAAACATCCTGATCTTGCTGACAACCCCTGTTTTGCTGAAAACAGCCGGCAAATATGACCTGCTCGGTGCCGATTTGGAATAACCACCTACCCGGGCGGTCGCTGGCAGAAATTTGCGAATGATACGCCAAATGAAGAGGTGTCACCCATGAGTACAAGAAGGCCCTTGATCGCCGGAAACTGGAAAATGTATAAAACCATCGCCGAGGCGCAAAAGACGGCCAGCGAACTGATCGATCGCACCGCTGCGGCCGACAGCGTCGACATTATGATCGCACCGCCGTTTACCGCCATTGCCTCTGTGGCAGGCATCGCTGCGAACAGCCGGGTTGCCGTTGGAGCGCAGGATCTGTTCTGGGAAAATGACGGGGCATACACCGGTGAAATTGCACCCGGGATGCTCACCGAAGCCGGTTGTCGCTATGTGATCATCGGCCACTCGGAACGACGGCAGCACTTTGCGGAAACCGATGAAACGGTGAATCGGAAAATTGCCGCTGCGGTAAAAGCCGGGTTGGTGCCGATCCTGTGTATCGGTGAGTCCGAAGCCCAGCGGGAAGCCGATGAGACTTTTTCTGTACTTGACAAACAGGTGAAAAGAGGGTTAAAAGGTCTGTTTGCCAAAGATCTAAAAAAACTGGTCATCGCCTACGAGCCCATATGGGCCATCGGCACGGGCAAGACAGCCACCAGTGACCAGGCGCAGGAGGTTCATCGGTTTCTGCGGCAGGTACTGGTGGAGCTTTTCGACGCTGATTTCGCTCAATCCGTGCGGATTCTGTATGGCGGAAGCGTGAAACCGGCCAATATTGCCGAACTGATGTCGATGGAAGACATCGACGGCGCCCTTGTCGGCGGAGCCAGCCTGGACGCAGAGACATTCGCGCGAATCGTTACATTCTAAAAGGAACCATCAGAAGAAATAAACCATGTCACAGGTATTGATTATCATCCATTTGGTCGTGTGCGTCGCCTTGATCATGATCGTGCTGCTCCAAACCGGCAAAGGTGCCGATATGGGGGCAGCTTTCGGTGGTGGAGCCAGTCAGACGCTTTTCGGAAGCACGGGTGCTTCCACATTCTTGAGCAAGCTGACGACGGTGGCCGCCATCATTTTCATGGTCACCTCCCTGGCACTCGCCTACTATTCAACCCGCAAGACCCAGGGATCGATTATGATCGACTCGAAACCGCCGATCGAAGAGCAGGCTCAGCCGCAGACCGGCGATGCGCTTCCATCACAAAGCCAAACCCAGGAGGCGACTACGGAGAGCCTGCCGGCACCGGCCAAATCGGAATAACGGCCTCTTCATCATATTCCCCGACGACCGAAACACCGTGCCGAAGTGGTGGAATCTGGTAGACACGCTATCTTGAGGGGGTAGTGGGCTACGCCCGTGCGGGTTCAAATCCCGCCTTCGGCACCATTGTTCAACCAATAAAAAAGAGCATGGAATACAGACCAGGCTCCTTTTCTTTTTCCGGATGGGAAAAACCATTCCGTTTTTCACTCTCATTTACATCAACCATCTCCCTGCCCTGCCGGATCCACACGGTTAAAAAGAGACGGCCTTGTTTTACTGCATCTTTCTTCGATCAGTTTTGGTTTCAAATCATTGACAAACCTGTAGCTGAGGCCACCTTCACGGCTGACATCCGTTTAACCGAGTCAAAGAGCACCCGATACAGCCAAAAAACCCATTGCCGGCACTTTAACCGACCCGTCGATTACTCATGCAGCTCGGCTTCAAGTTCACCGATCTCCACGCGAAGCATCTCAATTTCTTTTCTCAACTCCGGTCGTGGATCATCCCTGATGAATACTTGCACTGTTCCCCCATCGCAGCTTGATTTGGGCGGATTGGCGAGCATCCTTTTGATGTCGGCATCCATCTGTGCCAGAATTGATTTTTTGGCTTCCAGTTCCTGATAAAGCGATTCCAGGCGTTCTTTATCCGCAGCCGGGCCACCCAAGAATCGTGTCACCGACGCCATCAATCCGTTACGGCTGTCACCTTCACCGTAGCCGAAATATATCCCCAGCCCGATGAGCAGAACAAGGATAAGCAACCGTTTGGACGTCATGCGGTTCCCCCTCGTCTCTTTATTTTAGTAGAAAATAGTTTCAGCATCCTCTCTTCCCGCAATAGATCGGCGGTTAAGTTGCACAAATTTATGAGCGTCTGACGGGAAACCAGCCCTTGAGATGATAGCGCAATCTACCAGAGGCAACGCTTCCGAAACCCAGAAAAACAGCGCGCACGGATATTAACGCCTCGGTCAAGCGAGATGAGCATAACTGTGCAGGTTGGGTTCCAGCAGCCACCCTGGCCATTGCCTGTGTGGCAATGGATTCTGATCCTGTCTCGGACGAGCGTCGGTTTTGTCCGATCAGACAGGTACAGATCCCCGGCGAAACCAACTTATCCGCATTATTATACAATTCCATGCGAATGGCGGCAACCTTCTTCCTCGATCGCATGACCCCCTCGTCGGCGGCTCTTTTGCGGTGCGATTCATCACCGCCACGCTACAGCCGTGTTTTTCCATTGGATCGCAGCTTGACGGACATAATAAGAGGCCGGTCAGGGGGGACAAACTTGCCTTCGAAGATTTTGGGCGGACTGAGGTTCATTGTAACTGCCTCTCCGCGCAGCGGCAGGGTATGGGCGCTTGCCCATCCGGCACGACCGGTCCCTTCGCGGAAATTCACCGGAAGCGACCGATCGGCCGGATCGCCGTGGATTGATCGGTCTTCACCCAAGCTGATCGAAAGCCGGGCACCGCTCTATTTTTCTGCGCTCGGCGTCTGCCCTGATAAATTCGCCGAAACGGAATCCGCCGGCACCACTTTGACCTCCAGCGGTCCCGTCGCGTCCAGATGGACGTCGCGCTGCGGGAATGCGATGGTAATTCCGGCTTTACGAAATTCCCGGTCGATGGCCCGATTCAGCCTGTGCAGCATCGGGTACCAGTGATCGATGCCGTTGACAAAGACCCGCAGCTCGAAGCTCAGGGCGTTGTCTCCGAAACCGGTGAATATGACATTCGGCTCCGGATCGCGCAGCACCATAGGGTTGGCGCGGGCCGATTTGAGCATCAGGCGCTCCGCCAGATCCGTATCCGAGCCGTAGGCGATGCCGACCGGCACCCGGATTCGAATGACCTTGTCGGATAGCGACCAGTTGATCAGCTTGCCGGTGATGAATTCCTTGTTGGGGACGATCAGCTCCTTGCGGTCAAAATCGATGATAGTGGTTGCCCGTATCTGCACGCGGGAAACGGTACCGGAAGTATCGCCGATGGTGACAACATCTCCGACCCGAAACGGTCGCTCGAACAACACGATGATGCCGCTGATGAAGTTGGCAACCACCTCCTGCAGACCGAAACCCAGGCCTACGCTCAGGGCGGCCACCAGCCACTGAATCGTAGACCATTTCACACCAACCACGCTGAACATGGTCATCACACCGACGGCAATGATGACATAGCGAGACAGGATCACCAGTGCCTGACGCGCCCCGAAATCCATCGGAATGGCGTTGAGAACGGTGATCTCCATAAAACCCGGCAAATTGCGGGATGCGAGAAATGTCGCGACCACCAGCAGCGCAGCCAGCAACAGATCGGCGAGATCGACCGGGATTCGCTGCATGACGCCATCCACGGTCGCCGAGTAGCTCCAGAGTTGAACACTCTCCAGGATGCCCAGCGCCGGGAAAATCGGCTCCCAGATTATCCAGAGGGCAACCGCGCCGGCAATAAAAATCAGGGAGTTGAGGATGTTTCTGCTTTGAATACCGATCTTCTCGACGGAATCATCCGTAATCGGCGGCGGCTGCAGATCGCGGTCCGGATCATCAACGGTGAGGTCCCCGTGGTCGGGCGCCTGTGCCTCGGTTGCGGTGGCTTCCTCCTGGACCGCGCTTTTCAGAATGAGGTTGCGATGTAAGATGGCCAGCCACTTCATCCCCATTGCTCGGAGCAACATCAGGGCCACCACCAGCAGAACGGTCGTGCCGATCAGGTTCCGCATCTCCAGGGCCGAATAAAAATAGCCGCCGGCAGCAAGCACAGTCTGAAACAGCGGTAGAGAAAGCACGATCGGAAACCAGACGTACCGCAGTCGAACCGTCCAGCTATGAGGCCGGTTGGCTGCCCGGGATGCCATGATCGCACCTCCGGGCCTGAGGATACTGGCCAGGAAAATGAATGCCGACAGGCTCAGCACAATGAGCGCGGTAATCGCCAGTGCGTCACTGTACTCGAATTTCTTGGCGACTTTCATACTGGCAATAAAAAATCCGAAAGTAGCCATACAGGGGATGTACCAGCGAAGATTGCTGCGAAACGACTGCACAGCCGCGTCCGGCCATTGCAAATGGGCCTGACCGAGACCTTCCTTGGCAAATACGTGATAAAAGAAACCGACCAGCAGCAAAATGGTCGCAACCGAAAACAGCCCGGAAGTAACGGCCTGGGTAAGGATGTTCGGCATCGGCAGACGTGCGAGTTGATATGCGAACAAACCGAAAATAAACGGCCAGGCTGCCGCAATCCAGACGGTTGCGAAAAAAGCGCGCAACGTGAGACCGAATGAGTCGCGATCCTGCCGGTTGACCCGATCGGCTGTCCGGTATAAATCTTTTCGGGTATAGCGTTTGCCTGCCAGCAGCAACACCGCCAGCAGCAGGCCGACCACCCAGGTCTTGATGCGCAGCCGCATCGACAGCTTCAGGTCCTGGCGGAACTGCCACCACAAATCCGGGTCGGCGAACCAGGAAACGGCCACCTTTAGTTTGCCAAGATCCTCCCATCCAACCGGTTTGGAGCTGCGGATCCACAGCAGGTGCCGGTCCAGAAAGCCCTCCAGCTGGTGCGCCTTTTCCGTCAACTCCTTGTCGCTCACCTCGATGTTGCTCAGGTATTTGAGGGCCCGGCTATAACCGGCCTGGAGTTTGTCGACCAGGTCCCGGCGGGCTGCCAGGGCCGTGCGCAGATCACCCTTCACCGCACCCAGTACCTGCTCGTCTTCCAGGACCAACTGGAGCTTCTCGGTAACAATCCGGTCGACCGGTTCATCCAGATCCGCTAATTTCCGCCGCGCGCGGTCCAGCTCTAGCTGCCTTTCCCGATACTGGCTGCTCTTGAGTTTGCGGCGGTAGGATTTCTCCTTGAATTCCTTCACATCCGGAAGCGATTGTTTCAACTCGCGCAGAAAATAACCGGTCTCCCCGCCTAATGAAATCAGCTCGACCCTTTCCCGGGCCAGCTGCTGCTCGTCTTCCAGATCCTGGAGCCGGCCCTGCAAATAGCTGAGTTCCTTGACCAGGACCAACTCCTCTTTGGTCAACATCTCCAGCTCCTCACCGAGTGCGACGTTTAGGTCGAGCTCCTTTTTCAAAACCGGCTCCAGGGCCGGTGACTTCGCCTGCGCCTCCTGCGCATCGATGCGGGCCTTGGCCGCTTCGCTCTCCCGGCGACTCTGAAGCGCGGCCCGCCAACCGGCGGTGACCGTTTCCTGGTGTTTCGCCTGCCGGCCGGCCAGGTCTCGCTCGACCGTCAGCAGGGCCATGATTGATTCATGTCCGGCCAGCAGTTGTTCGTAAAGAGACAGCTCGACCTTTGCCTTGACCAGCTCGCTGCTCAACGCCAGCTGGCGCGCTTCAGAGACGAAGGCCTGCTGCTGGGTCGGTGCCGGCAGCCGGAGTTCGTCTTGCACCTCCGTGAGCCGCTGGTTGGTTTTGGAAATCCTATCCGGCAATTGCTTCAGCAGGTTTTTCTGATTCTCCAACTCGCTATTCCAACGAGCCAGTGAATCTGTGGTTGCCTTGAGTTTGGCCTCTTCCTCTCGGGCTCGCCGCTCCAGTCTTGCCGTGCTCAACCCGGCTGCATCGGGTTCGACAGCCACTGGGGGCAGCGGTTTTTTCAGCAGCGCACGGGCTTCTTTGGTTCGGGCTTCCGAGGCTTTAATACGGCTTGCGGCAACGTCTTTATCCTGCCGGTACTGCTCGGTGAGTTCGTGAAAACTCAGGGCCTGGTCGTAGTATCCCAGAGCGGTCTTTTTGGTAGCCTCGTCGACGTCTTTGAGGTTTTCGACGACAGAACGGCGGGTCTTCAGCTCTTCAAAGCTGACCCCGGCCGTTCGTTGCAAAGCCCCTCCGGGGTCGACCTTCGATGCTTGCCCCTGAGCGTCAACCGCTGTGACCACAAAAAGTGCAGCCACCGCCGCCGCAAGAGCCATCCGCAATGACCGGGAAATCGTCTGTATCATTTTCGCTTCCTGCTGAATTGTTTCCGTTTATGCACGTCCTGGCCTCCGACCAGATTCGCCTTCGTCTGAAAAGACCGGCAACCGGGGGGGTAGGCCCCGGCGTTGGCACCGGACGAAGAGGCTCAAGCATAACAATGGATTCGTCAGAGTGCAACAGGCCGTAAAGGCCGGCCTGTGCTGCATGCGCATCCGGTTGTAAAGTTGCTTTTTACATGCGTTGTGATTATACTCATTGCTAAGATGGATCAAAACGAGAAAATACCCGATCCCAAAGAGATTGAAAAGGAAATCAGCGAGTTTCTGGCAAAGAAATTCAAAGATAACGTAAAGATCGTCTCGCCGGTGGTCCTGTCCCAGGAGCTCGCCCTGGACTCGGCCGAAAAAAAGCCGGAGAAAAAGAAAAAGATCAATTTCGACCTCCTGCCGGAAGATCTGATCGCCTATCTTGACCAGTTTATCGTCAAACAGGATCAACCCAAGGCGATTTTGGCCACCAAGATCTGCACCCATTTCAATCGTATCCGCCGCGCGCAGTCCAGCAAAGACGAGGTCGGCGAAATGGTGGGAAGCATCAAGAACAACGTGCTGATGCTCGGACCCACCGGTGTGGGTAAAACCTATACCATCAAACTGATCGCCAGCAAAATCGGTGTGCCGTTTGTCAAAGGCGATGCCACCAAATTCAGCGAAACGGGGTACGTGGGCGGTGACGTCGAAGACCTGGTACGCGATCTGGTGCGCGAGGCCGATGACGATATCGAGCTTGCCCAGTACGGTATCATCTACATCGATGAGATCGACAAGATCGCCGGCAGTCGCAACCTGATCGGAGCCGATGTTTCCCGCACCGGAGTGCAGCGCGGCCTGCTCAAGCCGATGGAAGAAACCGAGGTCGACCTGAAAGTGCCCCACGATCCGATTTCGATGATCCAGGAAATCGAACGCTTCCGCAAAACCGGCAAACGCAGCAAGCAGACGATAAACACCAAAAACATCCTGTTTATTATGAGCGGTGCCTTCTCCGATCTGCCCGAGATCATCCGAAAGCGTGTCTCCGCCCAGGCGATCGGCTTCAGTGCACCCGTAAAAAACCAGCTCAGCGATATCGATATCCTGCAGCAGGTCCGGTCCGAAGATCTGATCAAATACGGATTTGAGTCGGAGTTCGTCGGGCGTCTGCCCGTGCGGGCAGTGTTTGAAAATCTCACCCAATCTGATCTGTTCGAGATCTTGCGCAATCCCAACAATCCAATCATCCTGGGCAAAAAGCTCGATTTCGCCGCCTACGGAATCGACATCGCTTTTGACCAACAGTGTTTGCACCTGTTGGCATCCAATGCATACGAGGAAGGAACCGGCGCCCGCGGCCTGGTAAGTGCGGTGGAAAGAGCGCTGCTGCCCTTTGAAAAAAAGCTTCCTTCGACCCCCGTTCGAAAATTTGCGGTCACCGCCGATGTCATCGAGCAACCGAAGAGCACACTGGAACAGATGATTGCCGCACCTCAAAGCGATCAGCTCCACCGATCGTTTGAGCGTATCCGGCAGCAGGAGTGCGACTATATCAAAACATATCTTTCCGCCAACAGTGCCAAGCTGGCGGAAAAATACAGCCTGACGATGACTCCGTCGCGTATTGAGATCGTTGCCGTTTACTGCTCCAGGCATATTATGGAGGTCGGAGAAGCGATTCGTCAGATCAAATCCTACTATGACGATGTCAAAAAGATTGAGCTCTATTTTTTCAAAAACCACGACATCAACGTCGTTTTGGAAGAAGATGCTATCGATTTTATTATTGGACGAGTGGTTTGTTCCGAAATCCATCTGGATGATTTCTACAAACAGCTGAACGAAGATTTCGAGCATGGTCTGAAATTGGTGCGGGAGAAAACCGGAGTCAGCCGATTCTTCATTACCCGCGAAGCGCTGCTGCACCCGGAAACCTACATACACCATCTGCTTGCCGAGCAACAGAAAACCCGCTGACTATAGTTTTTCAGGAGCTGGGATATGACCGCCGCCGCGGGTAACCGGGGCGCCGCTTTTCTCAGGCCATCCGAACCAAGGCAACACCGGAGGATGCAAATAAAACGAAATGATTGGAATATCAAAGCTTTATTGTGGAACTGTCGAACCTTCAGACGCACTGCGCTACGGTCGCCACTCTGCGCAGCTGCCGTCGCACCTGCTCCAGTTTTCAGCCGACAAACGCCCGGTCGTCGTATGGAACGTTACCCGTCGCTGCAACCTGAAATGCGTGCACTGCTACGCTCACGCCGAGGACCGGATGTTCGCCGACGAATTGACCACCGTGCAGGGCAAGGATCTGATCGACGATCTCGCCAATTTCGGGGTGCCGGTAATCCTTTTTTCCGGTGGAGAACCGCTCGTTCGAAAAGACCTTCCCGAACTTGCCGATTATGCGGTGAAAAAGGGTATGCGTGCGGTGATCTCTACCAACGGTACCCTGATCAGCGCTGAAAAAGCCAAAATCCTGAAAGATATCGGCCTGTCCTATGTCGGTATCAGCCTGGACGGTATGGAGGAAATTAACGACAAGTTCCGCGGGATTCGCGGTGCCTTCAAGTCGGCGCTGAAGGGGATTGAGAACTGCCAGCAAGCCGGTATCAAAGTCGGGCTGCGGTTCACCATCAACAAGTTCAACGTTGAGGAGATCCCGCACATATTCGACCTGCTGGAAGATAAAGACATCCCGCGGGTGTGTTTCTACCACCTGGTTTATTCGGGACGTGGATCCAAGCTGGTAGAAGACGACCTTTCCCATGAGGAAACCCGCAGGGCGGTCGATTTGATCATCGATCGCACCCGCCGGCTGCATGAAAAGGGCAAGGCCAAAGAGGTGCTCACGGTCGACAACCACGCCGACGGGCCGTACCTGTATATGCGACTGAAAAAAGAGGACCCCGAAAGGGCGAAAGAAGTACTCGAACTTCTCAAAATGAACGAAGGCAATAATTCAGGCAGGGGTATCGGTTGTGTCAGCTGGGACGGAGAGGTTCACGCCGACCAGTTTTGGCGTCACTACAGTTTCGGAAACGTCAAGGACCGGCCCTTTTCCGAAATCTGGAGCGACACGTCCGAACCCCTGATGGGCAAACTCAAAGAAAAGAAAAACTTCGTCACCGGCCGCTGTGCCGACTGCCGCTGGTTGGATATTTGCGGCGGCAACTTCCGCGTGCGAGCCGAAGCGGTAACCGGCGATGTATGGGCGCCGGATCCGGCCTGCTACCTGACGGACGAAGAGATTGCACTTGCGGCCGATTCCGGCCCACACTGCAGCCCCCTGTAAAAGCGATCGCGAGAAAGATTGAAAACCATCCGCTCAAATCAATGATCCGTTGAGCGTTCTCGTTTCGTACAACCAATCGGCAACATGAGGAGTCGACATGCTGTTTCCGGACTATCGCCCCAGGCGACTGCGGCAAAACGAAACCCTGCGACGCATGATACGCGAAACGCATTTGCGGGCAGATGACATGATCTTGCCGCTTTTTGTCACAGGCGGTAACGGTATACAAAACCCGATCCCTTCGATGCCGGGCCAGTTCCAGCTGTCCATCGACAGGCTGATCGGCGTGGCCGGGGAAGCCTTTGAGCTCGGAATCCCGGCAATCATCCTATTCGGCATCCCCGACAAAAAGGATCCCGAGGGATCCGGCGCTTATAAGAAGGACGGCATCGTGCAACTGGCCGTTCGATCGGTGAAGGATGCACTGCCGGAGCTGGCGGTCATCACCGACGTATGCCTGTGCGAGTACACCAGCCATGGCCACTGCGGTGTGATCGCCGACCAGCAGGTAGACAACGATGCCACCTTGGAACTGCTGGCCCGAGCCGCCCTTTCCCATGCCGAGGCCGGCGCCGACATGGTTGCCCCTTCCGACATGATGGACGGCCGGGTGGCGGAAATCCGCGAAACACTGGACGAAAGCGGATTCAGCCACATACCGATTATGTCCTATGCGGCCAAATACTGCTCGGCATACTATGGACCGTTTCGCGAAGCAGCCGGCTCGGCCCCCCAATTCGGTGATCGGCGCAGCTATCAAATGGATCCGGCCAATTCGATCGAAGCAATCCGGGAAGTCACACTGGATGTGGAAGAGGGGGCCGACATCATCATGGTCAAACCGGCCCTTGCTTATCTGGATATCATCCGCAGCGTGCGGGAAGAGATCGACCTGCCTGTTGCGGCCTACAATGTGAGCGGTGAATATGCAATGATCAAGGCGGCGGCGCAGATGGGCTGGTTGGACGGCAGCAAGGTGATGATGGAGACGTTGCTGGCGATCAAGCGTGCCGGTGCCGAATTGATATTGACCTATTTCGCCATCGAAGCCGCTAAAGTGCTGGAGGCTTCATCGTAAACGCCGTGATGGTTGCAACTGCGGTACGCTTTGTTGCGAAATCGCTGCGATCTGTTTTTTTATGCCCCTGGACATCCGAAACCAGCACGCCTTGATTTAGATGCTTTTTACACGGCCGCCGGTGACGATCTGCCTATGGGCGGTCAACCGGGCAGTGTAAGTGTTTCAAAGCTGTTGCCGCTCTTATCAAACACATAAACAGGTCGCTGTTGCGATCTCCATATAAGGATTTACCTACCGAAATGAAAAACAAACATCCGAACCATACTGCCAAAACCCCTCCGCATGGAGAGAAGAAAGGTGCCCAACTACGGCTGGTAGCCTGGGAAACAACCCGCAACTGCAACTTAAACTGCGTACACTGCCGCGCTGCCGCCACCCGCGGGCCTTACAGCGGCGAACTGGATACGCCTAGTGCCTTTGGCCTGCTGGATCAGATTGCCGAAATCGGCAGTCCCATCGTCATACTGACCGGCGGCGAACCGCTGCTTCGCCCGGATATCTTCGAAATTGCCCGCTATGGTAACGATTTGGGTTTGCGCATGGTGATGGCACCCAACGGCACGTTGATCACCGAATCGATCGCCCGCAAGATGGCCGATGCCGGAATTCGCCGCATCAGCGTCAGCCTCGACGGTGCGACCCGCGATAAGCACGATCGCTTCCGGGGCGTCGAGGGGGCTTTTGACGGTGCCCTCAAGGGAATCGAGATGGCGAAAAAGGCCGGCATCGAATTTCAGATCAACACCACGATCACCCGCGTCAACTTGCCGGAAATCCCTAAAATTCAGGAGCTGGCCGTTTCGCTCGGGGCGGTGGCGCACCACATCTTCCTGCTGGTTCCCACCGGTCGGGGCAAATACATCGTCGACCAGGAGATCACGGCCGAAGAGTACGAGGAAACGCTCAACTGGTTCTATGAGCAGCGGGATAAAACGCCTCTTCAACTAAAGGCCACCTGTGCCCCGCATTACTACCGGATTCTCCGTCAACGCGCCAAAGAAGACGGCAAGAAGGTGACCTTCGAAACCCACGGCCTCGATGCGGTCACGCGGGGGTGTCTTGGCGGCATCGGGTTCTGCTTCATTTCCCACCGCGGGATCGTTCAACCCTGCGGATTTCTGCATGTCAACTGCGGCGACGTCACCAAGACGTCGTTCGTCGACATCTGGAACCAGTCGGAAACGTTTACCGCCCTGCGGTCCTATGACAGGCTCAAAGGCAAATGCGGCGGGTGTGAATACAAAAAAGTCTGCGGCGGGTGCCGGGCCCGTGCCTTCGAGGCCACGGGAGATATTCTGGCAGAAGAGCCGCTTTGCAGTTACCAACCCGTCTCGCTTTCCCGAAGTTAACGGGGTGGCCCGGCACTGCGCGCTCCCTCCTTCTCCAACAACAGGTCCTTGTTTGACATTTTCAATCGCTTTTTATAAGGATAAGTGTTTCACACGTTCGGTTTCACATCCTAACGATTCGCATTTCATCTGACAGCTTCCCGCATGGCCAACTGCGGCCGGAGGAAATCCATGAAAATCAGCGACCTGATGATTCCGGACCCGATCACAATCCCTGAAAAAGCATCGATCACTGATGCCCTGGAGTTGATGAAGCTGAACTCAATCCGACATCTGCCTGTGGTCTCCCCGAAGAAATTGCTGCGCGGATTCGTCACCCTTGCCGATCTGAAGCAGGGGTTGATCCCTTCCATGGTCGGCGATGTCTCTCTCAGCGACCTCATGATCAAAGATCCGATTCAGGTCCATCCCGATGACGACATCGAGATCGCCGCACAGCTGATCTACAAGCACAAAATCAGTGGAATGCCGGTCGTGAAAAACCGGCGACTGGTCGGGATTATTACGGAAACCGACATCCTGCGGGCATTCATCGACATGATGGGAATACTCACCGGCAGTTCGCGGGTCGACGTGTTGATGGCCAATGAACAGGGTGCTTTCAAAGAGGCGCTGCAGGTCATCAACGACTGTGGAGCCGATATCATCAATGTCGGCATTACCGCCCAACAGGCCAGTAAAAGAATTTGCTATTTTCGACTGACATCCTGCAAAACGGATGCGATCAAACAAGCGCTGGAAGCAAAAGGTTTTGAAGTGCTGCACGCTATGGACTGAAGTGCGGCGGCCGATGTTTCTCGGAAGGCCAAACTGCCCCGGTGCCCCGCCGTTGCTGCTCAGCGCCGCCCTTCCTGCGCCAACTCGGAAATCATCATCCACTCGGACCGAAATGTCGCTCGCGGCGGAGATCTTCGTCTGCATGACACCTGCCCCGCATGTTTGCGAAACCAGCGGGTAGCCGGTCTACAAAACCGGAGAAGACAGACAATGGGTCACGGGAAAACAATTTGTTCTCTTCTCGCAATGGCTATCGCAGCGGGATTGATCGGTTGCGCTTCCGGCAAAAAACACTATGAACTTGGCGTGCAGATGAAAGCCAAAGGAAGATACCGCGAGGCGATCGCATACATGGAAGAGGCAATTGCTGCAGAGCCGAAAAATGAAGCATACCGGTTGGCGCTGGCAGACACGAAGAATGCCCTGATCGGTGATCTGGTAGCCCAGGCAGACGAAATCCTGAAATCGAAGACACCGCCGAACATGGAGATCCTGCGCGACGCCGGTTCTAAAATTTCGGAGGCCCGGCAAATCGACCCGGATCACCCGGCGGTTGCCGAATACTCGGAGCGGCTGAAAAATGAAGAAGTGGAGCTCCGGGCTTTGGCAAAAAAATTGTACGTGCAGGCCGGTAAAAATATCGAAAACCAGCAGTGGGTTGAAGCCCACTCCAAACTGCAGCAGATCGAGCAACTGGTTGCCGGATACGAGGATACCGAGCGGCTTCTAAAGCTCGTTGCCGCCAAGGGCGCTCCGGCGTTGCTGCAGGAAGGGAAAAACCTGTTCGACCGGCAAGACTACAAGCAGGCGGCGGTCTATTTTCAGCAGGTGCTCGAAATCGATCCGCTGCTGCAGGAAGCCAGAACCTACCTCGCCCTGGTGCGACAGCGCGACACAAAGCAATACTTTTTCCAGGAAGGCAACAAGGCGCTGTCAGACGGGAAATGGATACAGGCCGAACAGGCCTATCGAAGAGCGCTGTCATACGACCCGGCCGATGACGAGGTCAAAAAGGCCATCAGCAGCCTGCGATACAAGGCCACATTTCACAACATGCGAGAAGCGAGAAGCCACATGTTCGCCGGTTGGCTGTTCAACGCCTTTACTAGCTACGAGCTGGCAATTGAAAACGCCGACACGCAACAGCATCCGGAGCTTGAATCCCATCTTCAGTCGCTGGGCAACGAGCTGGGTACGGCGACTGCTGCCGTGGCAGAGCGACTGGCCGCAAAGGACCGATACGGGTCTGCATGGTTCTGGTTTCAGAAAATCAAGAATGTCGATCCGGACCATCCGGACCTGTTTTCCCGCAGTCAGGCCATGGAAGACGAAATCATGCTCAGACTTCGGAAATCGATCGCCGTTTTTGACTTCGGCCCCCCCAGTGGCGCGCCTGACGCCGGAACGATTTTTACGAACAATTTGAGCACCTACCTGTTCAAAAACACCGGCAAGGATATCAAGATCCTGGCAAGAGAAAACCTGCAGTCAATACTAAATGAAGTGAAGCCGGGCCAGGCAGGGCGCTTGTCCTCCAACACAGCCAAAGAGATGGGCCGTGTGCATGGTATCGATGTGGCGGTCATGGGAAATGTTCTCCGATACAACGTGGATTCCACCAGCTACTCGGATACCAAGACCGTCACCTATCAGGTCAAGAAAACCGAAGAAAACATTGACTACTTGAACTGGAAGGCCCGCAATCCAAATCCGACCAAAGAGGAACTCAACCAGGCACCGGTGCCCTTTATCCACAAAATGGTCGACATGGAAAAGGAGTACAGTGTGTCGACCCACAAGAAAGTGGCTTTTGTGACGGTCTCATTTCGAATCGTGGATCTGAATACCGGTGAAGACATCCTGGTCGATACGATCCCGCGAAGCAAAATTGCAACGGACGACACCAGTGCCGGCGTCCAGGTTGCCGATATCGAATATGACCCGCTGGAGATTCCGACGGACACAGAACTGCTGCAAGCGCTGACCAATGAAGTCGTGGAAGAGCTCGGAAAAGAGGCGCTGCGGCCGCTGCAGGCGTTGGAAAAAACCTACTTCGACCGGGGGCAAAGACACCTCCAACGCGGTGACGATCTGGCTGCCGTAGAATATTTTATCGATGCCATTTTTACCGAAAAGGCCAAAGGAGTCAAAGGATCGCAACTGAATCGGGAGGCCGTCCGGAATATAGAGGACATTTTTCGTCATTTCAACGTGCAATCCGAAAGCTGACAGGAGATAGCCAGTGATCTCTCTACGTGGGTTCCGGTCTGTTGCTGTCACACTGCAGATTTCATGTTCCCTGCTGTTCATCCCGCTGTCCGATTCTTACGCGGACAGCAGCTGCGGTGCCATAGCCGATCGGATCACGCACGGCGGAATCGTGTGGACCGAAAATGCCATATTCGTGCAGGGAACGGCGGCACCGAATCTTTCCGATCCGTACAAGTCGGTTGCGACCATAAAGCGGGAAACCCAGCGGGCTGCCACCCTGGACGCCTACCGCAAGGCAGCCGAAGTGCTTGACGGAGTGAACATCACTGGCGACCGAATGGCTTCCGACAGTCCCCAGGTGACGACCCGCATACAGGCATATGTAAGCCAGCCGCAGATCTGCAAGGCGAAGTACTATGCCGACGGGGGCGTGGACATGGTGGTGAAAGTCCCGCTCTCCGGTGATCTGGCACAGGCCCTACTTCCGGAGGCGGGATTCAATGTGGCGACAGCCGGTTCGGCCTATAGCGGGCTGATTGTCGATGCCGCAAACCTGACCTTTTCACCGGCGCTGTCCCCGCGCTTTATAACGCCCCACGGTCAGGTCCTTTTCAGTCAGGAGAAGGTCCGCGTGGAAGTGATCCGATCCGGGTCGACGGTGCGCTATGTTAACAGCGAAAAGCAGATCACCCGGGAGATGGTGGGCACCCGACCGCTGAAAATCAGTGCCATCGCTCTCGGGCCGCAATCTCCCAGTGATCTGATCCTTGCCGATAGCGCATCCGAGGCGCTGAAAGACTCGCCGTATTTTCTGGGAGATGGGAAGGTCGTCATCATCACCGCAGCCCCCCAAACATGGAGCTGCAGCGAACGGTTCCCGGAAGTAAAAGATCAGCTGATCGACTGGGAGCGGAAAATGGTGCTGGCCAGAGGATTCGGTCGAATGAATTTCACCGGCCAGCAGGACGAGGCGGTTCGGATCCGCATGATGGAACGAGCGGCCGAGGTGGATGCCCAGCGAAGGCTGCTCGAGTTGCTGCTGGACATCCCGGTGGACGGTCGCAGTCGGTTGAGAGACACACCGGTCAAATCAAACCGGATTCAGGGAATCGTCCGCAATGCCGTGCGCTGCGGTGCCCGATACTACCGCGACGGCAGAGCAGAAGTGGTGTTGGCCGCGCCATTCGAAGGTATTGTCACAGAGGCCATAAAGCCGGAGGGTACGCCGGGCACCCCTGTTCAGACCCTTGCCGCAGCGGCAGCAACGGGCCTGATTGTCGATACCACCGGGTCAAACTATTATCCGGTCCTGGCTCCGGAATTGGTGACACCGGACGGCACCATCGTCTACAACAGCCAAAACGCGGCCAAAGGCTGGGCTCACAAGCACGGCATCGCCGGATTTCAGGGCTCAATGGATGCCGCCCGAGCCGATCCGCGAATCGGCCCACGGCCGGTTATCGTAAGGGCCGGCCCGGACAGCCGGCTGCCGCAGCGGTTGGTGCTTTCGGCAGTCGATGCGGGCAAACTGGCTGAGATTCGACAAATGCCGGTGGCGCTGAGCCAATGCCGAGTGGTTATCGTCACGGAGCAGCCAAAGCTGCAGTGAGGGCCGCAGCAGCAGCGCCAGCTGTTTCACCGGTTTCGGATTCTATCGCAAACAGATCCTCTCAAATTACAGCGGCGCCGACACCGCTCGTGCCACCGTTGCACGTGTCGATCCGGGCGCTGACATTATAAAAGACCTGGCCACGGATTGCCGAACGTCGGGCAAGCACCTGCTGGACCAAATCCTGCAGCCGTGGCAGGCGGCAAGCGGCGGCCACGGGCAATGTCGCCCTGGTGATAAAAGGCACCTCATTGTAAAGAATTCATCGACTTCAGAACCTTGCTTCCGGGATATGTGAAGCGGGGAGCGAAAATCGTTCACCGGCGAAGTGCAAATGGCAATGGCGCCGAACAAAGCCAGTTGCAAGCTGAAACAGGGAGATTCCGTGATCAAAAAGAAAGCCACTGCTGGATTGGCCCTTACGGTTGCTGCGATGTTGACCTGCCCTGGCTTGCCGGTGTTCGCGGATCAGGCAGCTACGGTCACCTATCTGGAAGGTACGGCCGATTATCGCCCATCGAGCGGCGTTGCCTGGCAGCCGTTGAAGAAAACGACCGCAGTTGGGGAGAACCAGACTGTCCGGACCGGCAAGAACGGATATGTTGAGCTAACGCTGCCGGACGGATCCATCCTGCGCCTTGCACCCGACACCGAATTTCACATCGACACATCGCTTTTTCCGGCAAACAAGCCCCGGCGCTTCTCCGCCCGGCTTTTGCTGGGAAAATTGTGGGCCCGCGTGACGCGTTCCATTCAAATGGGGAGCGGCAGTTTCCGCACGGCCACCTCTACGGCAGTTGCCGGTGTGCGCGGCACGCTCTACGACCTGCGAACTGCAGAGGCCCGCGGGACAGACATCTGGGTCTATGAAGGGGTGGTGGCCGTGGGGCCGGCAGTATTCGAGCAAGACGGACCAAAGGAAGAAATCGCCTGGCCCAAAGAGGTGTCCGAGCGGCAATGGGAAGAAATCATTGTTGGCAAGCTGCAGAAACTGCACATCGGACCGGACGGCACGCCCGACAAGCCGACCGCCTTTGAACCGGTCAAGGAAGAAGATGATTGGGCGTCCTGGAACCGGCGGCGGGATCTGCTGCCCAGGTAAGGCCTCGATTTCAACTAGGACCGCCCGCTGCAATTCTGCAGCACGAAGGCCAGCACAATTTTCTCACTCCGGCGGTTCATCGACAGAGTTGCCGATCGCATTGAGCCGCAGGGTGAGTGGCCGATCTTCTTCGCTGCCGCCCGTAATATGGATCGGTGCGGGCCGGCGGTAATGATCCTCTCCTGGTGCGGCCGCCAGCCATTTCTCCCGCATCGCCTTGACAACCCGAAACGCATTCGACTCGACGTCCACGACCGCCTTTTCGAGAACCAGCGCCAGGCGCCCCTTGCGCTCCTCCAGGTGCATCAGGGGGGCAATCGGGACGCCAATCGGTTCCCACTGCGGAAACCCATGCTCCAGGTTCTTGATGGCCGCCATCTGCCCGGTTGCACCGTTGGCGATCAAGCTGAAAACCGTTAAACCGAGGTTGTAAGCGTAATTGCAGTCAAAGCGGGTTGGATCGTTGCCCCGACCGTCATATCCATAAAAATGTGTCTGGGTCTTAAAACTGGGCATCGACTTCTTGAAGATTTTCGCCACGGCGGCCGGTATGGTTTCTCCGTTTTTCAAAGCACCGCTCTTGACCAGCTCCTGCTCGAGCGTTTTCATGGAAATGATTGCCGGTTTGCGCAGCAGCAAATCTGCATCTTGGTAATTTTCAAACAGTAGCGGGCCGTAAGTATCCGGGTCCAGGTCGGCGGCCTTCAGGATCTTTTGATAGTAGCTGCGGTGGATGCCAAGTCGGTAGACGCCCTGTTCTTTCAAAATGTCGAGGTAATCCTTGACCAGGCCCATCAAAACCTTGTCGGTTTCCACCAGGGAAAACTGAAAGTTGCCGTGGCTGTCCCGCTCGGTGAGCAATCCTTCCCGGAAAAACTCGGGGATGTCGTTGAACAGGTCGTCGTCGCGCGTGTTCCAGACAGTAAAGGAGCTGTCCTGGCGCGAGCGCTGGGCCAGCCGCCGCAAGTATTCCATTTTGTCTTCGAGCAGCGGAAAGGCACCGTGGAAGTCAATGTCGTGGGTGGCATTGTACTCGCCGATGATGGTGTTGAGCTTGATGATAAAAACCTGGATTTCGTTGATGAACTCCAGCACACCTTCCGGGATGACGATCACCCCGTAGTTTTTCCCTGCCGCTGCGCGGCGCTCGATTCCCTCGCAGATAACCCTGGAGAGGTGGCGCAAGGTCATGCCGTATGCGGTAAAATCGGTTTCGCCTCGGTTGGCGGCCTCCTCCATCCGGCGCGGATCGATGTAGTCGGCCAAGTCCTCTCCGATCAGCGTCATATTGGCGTGCGTCTGCAAAGCCACTTCCAGGGCCAGATGACTGGCAACACGTCCCATCACCTTGCAGATATGCCAATACTTGACATCGGAGCCGGCGTCGGTGCACAGGTTGCTGATGGCACCGGCAAAAGCGCGCGCCGCCGTGTGAAATCCGAAGGACATGGCACACAATACCCTCCCCTCCGCGTCTCGGACCTGAATATCGCCATCGATGGTTTTCGGCACACCGATCACCTGCACACCGTCCTTGAGAAGCTCCTGGGCCAGGAAGGCCGCATTGGTGTTGGAGTCATCCCCGCCAACGATTACCAGTGCATCCAACCCCAGCGATTTGCAGGTCTGGCGGGTCAGCATCATTTTCTCGGCCGTATCGATCTTGGTCCGGCCGGTCTTGATCATGGTAAAGCCCCCCAGATTCCGGTAGGCATCCACCAGCCGCTGGTTTAGCTCGACGACTTCGTTTTCGATGATGCCGTCCGGACCGAGTATAAAACCGTACAACCGGCTTTGCGGATTCGCCTTGCGGGCAGCATCCCAGACTCCGGCTATGACATTGTGGCCCCCGGGAGCCGGTCCGCCCGAAAAAACGATTCCGATATTACGTTTACGGCCGTAGTGCTTTTTTGCATCGGCGTCCGGAGAATCCAGAGCCACAACGGTTTGAACCGGGTTGTCGATGATGTCCGGCAACTGCTTGCGTGACTCCCGGTCGACTTCAAAGCAGTATCGACGATCTTCCTTCAAGCCCGTGAAGGGAGCGCTGAAAACCCGGCATACCTCCGGTTGGCTGCTGCGGCGCTCCACCATCACCTCGTTGTCCGTACGCACCACCTCCTGAACCTCGGAATGGTGCAGGATCTCGGTTTCGCCCGGTTGTTTTTTTTCGGCCATTGCACCCCCCTTGGGTTTGTGTAAGATTCTTTCGTAAAGGGCCGGCTTGCACAAAACACTACGATTCAATCCCTCCGGCTGTCAAGTGTCGAGCGCCAAGTCGAACCTGTGGATGGCGCATTTGATGCAGCTGACGCCCTCTGCTGCGCTTTTGCTGGGATCAATCAGGACTTTACAACTCAATTTTTATGCGATAGAAGCAAGAAATCGCTTGAAGTTCATTCGGTAAACCATCTTCATTTGCTGGCAATGACGTGACCAGGTACCAGAAGGAAGCTGTTGAATGAAGGTAAATCAACCTAACGGTTGGCATTAACGCGGGGCTCCCATGGGACTCGCCCCAAATCGTTTGAAGGAGGGTAGCACATGAAAAAGGGATTACTAATCGGTTTGGCTTTTCTTGCGGTTGCGGCGCTGGTGTTTGTTCCGGGCGCATTCGGCGACGACATTAACCTGGCAAAGAAGTCCACTCTCAATGAGATCGTGGAGCGAGGTGAATTGCGGGTCGGCTTCGAAGCCGGTTACCTGCCGTTTGAAATGGCCGACAAAAAGGGCAACTTTATCGGCTTCGACATGGACGTGGCCAAAGAAATGGCCAAGGCAATGGGGGTGAAGTTCGTGCCGGTCAACACCGCTTGGGACGGCATTATTCCGGCGTTGATCACCAAGAAATTCGACATCATCATCAGCGGGATGACCATCACCCAGGAGCGGAACCTGAAGGTTAATTTCGCCGATCCGTATATTATTGTCGGGCAGACGATCCTGCTCAACAAAAAACACGCCGGCAAGGTCAAAAGCTACGCAGATCTCAACGATCCCAAATACACGGTCACCTCCAAGCTGGGGACCACCGGCGAGCAGGCCATCAAGAGGATGATCCCCAGAGCCAACTACAAATCCTTCGAGGTGGAATCCGAAGCGGCACTGGAAGTGCTCACCGGCAAGGCCGACGCCACGATCTACGACCTGCCGTTCTGTGCGACCTTCATGGCCCAGCAGGGCGAGGGCAAGTTAATATTTTTAGATGAGCCTTTTACCTTTGAGCCGCTCGCATGGGCCGTGCGCAAGGGGGATCCGGATTTTATGAACTGGCTGAACAACTTCCTGCGGCAACTCAAAAACGACGGCCGCTACGATCGGATCTACAACAAGTGGATCAAGAGCACCGATTGGATCAAAGAAGTTCAATAATGGCCGGATAACCGCAAAAATAAGCCCGGGTCGGCAGCACTTCCGCACGCCGGAAGCTGCCGGCCTGTCCGACATCAATTGCCATGGGCCGATGCATTCTTCGGCAGTTGCAGGCAGCAGAACATAATAAAAGCAGCGGGTGAAAAACATGACGGCTGTGCGACGAACGATGCCGAAAGCCAGGTACTACCTCTGGGTCGGAGCCTTTGTCTTCATTATCGTGTCTCTTGTTATGGTGTTTTACATCGCAACGATGCGGATCGACTACGTCTGGGGCTGGTACAAGCTGCCCAAAGCCTTCATCTACGAAGAACAGGTGGAAATCCAGTCTAAGATCGAAGGCACGGTCGCAGCGATCCACCCGAAAGGCGATAAGGCGGACATCACCGTCCAGGGAGTGGGAGAAAAAGAGACCTACACGGTGCCCACCGGCGACATACGGGTGGTGGAAAACGATTTTGTCTACCCCGGCGATCCGCTGGCCACTTACCCCGAATGGCGGACCGGCATCATGCTGCAGGGGGTGTGGATCACACTGAAAGTCAGCCTGTTTTCCATCATATTCGGCATCATCATCGGCGTCATCGGCGGTCTGGCGCGCATTGCCGACAACCCGGCGCTCAAATGGTTGGCCATCACGTATGTCGAACTGATCCGCGGATCCCCTTTGCTGGTGCAGATTTTCATCTGGTACTTCGTGATCGGCACCATGGTCAATCAGCTGCTCGTATCGTACCATATCAGCGAAGTCCCCAACTTGTGGTACGGCGTCGCGTCCCTGGCCTGCTTTACCGGGGCTTACGTAACCGAAATCGTCCGGGCCGGTATCCAGTCCATCCACCGCGGTCAGATGGAAGCCGCGCGGTCCCTGGGGATGACCTATCCGCAGTCCATGCGCTATATCATCATGCCCCAGGCCATGCGCCGCATCCTGCCGCCGCTGGCCGGTCAGTTCATCAGCTTGATCAAGGACTCTTCGCTGCTGGGAATCATCGCCGTCCGGGAGCTGACCAAGGCCACCCGTGAGGTCATTACCACACAGCTCAATCCGTTCGAGATGTTCTTCACCTGCGCCATCCTCTACCTGGTGCTGACCTTTGCGCTGTCCATGTTCGTCCAATATCTGGAGAGGAGGACGTTGACCTCGTGATCAAAGTCAAAGACGTCTGCAAAATTTTTTACGTACCCGAACCGGTGGAAGCGCTCATGAATGTCACCACGGAAATCGCCGCCGGCCAGGTCGTGGTGGTAATCGGTCCTTCCGGCTCCGGCAAAAGCACCCTGCTGCGGTGCCTGAACCACCTGGAATCGGCCACCAGCGGTCACATCTGGATCGACGGGGTGGACATCCTCGACCGCAAAACCAACATTAACAAGATTCGGGCTGAAGTCGGCATGGTGTTTCAGTCCTTTAACCTCTTTCCTCACAAGTCCGTTCTGGAGAACGTCACCCTGGCCCAGCGGGTCGTGCGGAAACGTTCCAAAAAAGAGTCCCTGGACAAGGCGATGCAGCTTCTGAAAAAGGTCGGCATTGAAGCGAAGGCCAATGTATACCCGGATCAGCTCTCCGGCGGCCAGCAGCAGCGGGTTGCCATCGCCCGGGCACTGGCCATGAATCCCAAGGTCATGCTGTTCGACGAACCGACTTCCGCGCTCGATCCAGAGATGATCGGAGAGGTCCTCGACGTCATGAAAACCCTGGCCAAGGAGGGGATGACCATGGTCGTGGTAACCCATGAGATGGGGTTTGCCCGTGAGGTGGCCGACCAGGTGATTTTCATGGACGAGGGCCGTGTGGTGGAGGTCGGCACACCGGAGCATTTCTTCAAAAATCCAACCCACGATCGTACCAAGTTGTTTCTGAGCCAGATTTTATGAACAGCTTCTTCCCAAGAAGATTTTTCTTTCCATCGGCACCCCTGCGCTGAAAATCTGTACCTTATGAAACCCTATGCAATCTGCGCGAGGTGTTCCCGGCACCTCAGCCCCGCAACCTTCCCACCAGATATCCATCCATCATGAGGTGCAAGATGTGATGCACCACACAAAACACCAGGGCCTGACCGAATGCAGGGAAAAGGGAAACCTGCAAAATTATGGACAGCGGAAGGGTTTTTTGCGCCCCGATGAAAAGAAGACTTTCCCGGCGACCGCGCCCGATCCTGAATACGCGTGCCAGTAAAGTCGCCGCCGCCAGCAGCAGTGCATGGAAAAGCATCGCCACGGCAGCGATGACCAATAGACTGTGGCCGCTTGAAATGATGGCATGCCGGGTCTGCGACAATCCCATCCAGACAACACCCAGAACCAGCAGCTGGTTTAGCAGCTGCAAGATCGGTTGATATCGATGCACCCGCCCCTCGCCCAACCGACGGAGCATCACCCCGCCGGCCAGGGGGAGCAGGACGTAACCGCCGAGCTTGAACATGATACGCCATATGTCGATGACAACACTGGCAGGATTGCCGACCAGGGCCAGCAGAAGGGAAAGAGAAACCGGGATCACAAACACGGCCAGGATATTGGCCAACACGGTGACATACAAGGCATGGGCCATGTTGCCGCCGGCCGCACCGCTCATTACCACGCCGCTGCTGAGCGTCGAGGGCATCACCGCGACCAGAAACAGGCCGATGAGCACCCCGGGTTGCAGCGGCAGGCCGCTGAGCACTGCCGCAGCCATCGGAGATACCAGAAATATGACTGCCAGGGTGCTCAGGGTGCCGACCGTATCCTGCAGGCCGGCCAACACCTGGCTCGGATCGAGCAAGCTGCCCGAAAAAAGAAAGATCAGCACGATGGCCGCATCCGCCCCGCCCCGCGTGGCGATCCATCGACCGACGCCCGATACCGTCCGGCTGACATCTCCGACGGTGAGAGCGAAGACCGCCACCAGGCCGATCAAAAACCAGTATCTTCGTATGGTGGAAAAAAACCGCACTCGCCTGCTCCGGCCCGCAACCGGGCGTTCGACTGAGGGTTTCCTACCATAAATTCCGAATACCCGCCAGCCCGCTTGATGGATGATTGTGTCATTTCATACCACATGTTGTATGGTAAAATGCAAAAAACCACCCCCCATAGTGTTTTTGGCTTTACAATTGACCGCTATCCTGCTATCCTCTCCGGGATAAATTTGAATGATCTCCCGGCTTCTGACAGGGAGAATTCAAATGAGGAGTTGACAGGCAAATGAAACTGAAGAGCTTGGAAATATCGGGGTTCAAGTCGTTTTGCGAGAAATCGCGCATCGAGTTCCCGGAAGGCATATCGGCCATTGTGGGCCCGAACGGCTGCGGGAAGAGCAATATCGTCGACGCATTGCGCTGGGTGATGGGCGAGCAGAGCGTAAAGCAGCTGCGCGGAAAATCGATGGAAGATGTCATCTTCTCCGGCGCCAATGGCAAGCCGCCGCTGAACATGGCGGAAGTGACCCTGACGGTGGCCAACGACAACGGCAGCGCACCGGAAGAGCTGAGAGAATTTACCGAGATCATGCTCACCCGGCGCCTGTACCGATCCGGTGAAAGTGCGTATTTCCTCAACAAACAACCGTGCCGGCTGAAAGATATTCACAACCTTTTTCTGGGCAGCGGCGTCGGTTCCAAATCCTACGCCGTCATCCAGCAAGGCAACATCGGTGCGATCATAGATGCCGGGCCTGAAGAACGCCGCTACTTCATCGAAGAGGCCGCCGGCACGACCCGCTTTAAGAACCGAAAGAACGAAGCCCTGCGCAAGGTCGAATCGACCAACCAGAACCTGCTGCGGGTTTCCGACATCATCACCGAAATCAAACGACAGATGGGTGGCCTAAAGCGTCAAGCCCGAAAGGCGGAGCGCTACAAGCTCCAGCGGCAGAAGGTCGAGAAGCTCGACATCCGCCTCGGCCTGCACCAATATGCCGACCTGACCCTCCAAATCGACCACACCGACCGGCTTCTCCGGGAATTGCAGGATGCCGAAATGGGGCACTCGTCCCAGCTCAAGCAACTCGATGCCGCAGTCGAGGACATCAAGCTCAAACGCTGGCAAAAGGACCAGCAAATCGGTGCTCAGAAATCGAGCCGTTACGATCTGCTTCGCAACATCGACCGAACAGAGAACGACCTGGATCATTTGCGCAAGGAGATCGAGCGGCTGCAAGGGGAAACCGGAGAACTGCGGAGCAACTTTGAAGAGCTGGAGGGGAAAAACCGAAAGATTGCATCGGAAATAGAAGTGGCCGAAGAGGAATCCGACAGCCTCCACTCCCGATTGGCGGACGCCCAGGCCGAACTCAAGCAGCAACAGGAGCAGGGCGAGTCGATCAAGTCCCGCCTGGATCAGGCCGACGAGCAGCTCGAGATCAGCAGAGCGGCACTGATGGACCTGATGGCGCGGGAAGCGCGCTACAAGAACATCCACCAGAATGCGTCCAACAATCGTGAAAATCTCCAGAAACGGCTGAAGAGAATCGCCGGTGAAGCTTCCGAGGCCAGGAAAAAAGCGGACGAATGCCGCAGCAGCCAGGCCGATGCCAGGCAACGCGTTGAACAACTCAATCGGCAGATTGCGGCCCTGACCCGGCAATTGGAAGATATTCGCCGCCGCTACGATGAAAAGCGCCAGTCGTTCGCACGCCAGGTAAAGCAGGTGCAGACGCTGGAATTCGAATGCAGCAACGTACGATCGAAATTTTCCACGCTGAAGAAAATGGAGGAAAACTTCGAATGGTATCGTGAAGGCGTCCAGGCCGTAATGAAGGCCGACCAGCTCGGAGCGGGTGCCCGGGGGACATCCCCGGCGCCGGGTGACAGCCGGCCGGACGCATCCGGCAGCCGACAGCCGGATCGCATCATCGGTTTGCTGGCCGATGTGATCGAACCGGAGCCCGAATTTCAATCCGCCGTGGAAGCCGCCCTGGGTGAGTCGCTGCAATACATCATCGTTCGCGATTCGGCCACCGGTATCGAGGCGATCGAATACCTGCAATCGCAAATCGCCGGACGCAGCGGTTTCATTCCGATGGCAACCGTTGCCGGTATCGCCGATGACCGGCGGGTGTCACCCAACGGTTACGATCTGCTGCTCAAACACGTAAAGGTCACCAGCGGCTACGAGAAGATCGCCGACAGTCTTCTCAGCCACGTCATTGTTGCCGACAGTATTCAGCAGGCCATGGAGCTGTTCGATCGCAACAAGGCCCGCATGAGTGTTGTAACCCGGCAGGGCAACATGATCTCCCGTCAGGGGATCATGATCGGTGGCAGCCAGGAAAACCTGTCCGGGATTCTGGCCAAGAAGCAGGAGATAAAGGACCTGGAGGCGCAGCTTGAGGCCCTGGACCGGCAGCTGGAAACCGAACAGGCCTCCCTGCAGGATCTGGAGCAGGAAGTGCGCACAATCGAAAACGACCTGCAGCAGCTGGCGCAGCAAAAGCGGTCGGCCGAAGAGCAGCGCACCGAGGCCGACAAGGAGCTCTACCGCATATCCGAAGAACTCAAACACGTGCAGCGGCACCTGGAGATCGTTGAGCTGGAACAGGAGCAGCTGTTCGGCGAAGAAAGCGACATCGACGATGAAATCGCCCGCCACCAAAAACTGCTGTCGGAAGTCAGCGGTGAAATAGCGGCAGCCGAAAAGGAAGTGGCTGAAAAAACCGGGAACCTGGATGGGATTTCAGCAGAGATGGAAAGCTATAACCAGCACACCGTAGACCTGAAACTCAGCCTGAACACGCTGCACGCCCGGTTGGAAAACAGCAGCAACACCCTTCGGCGGCTCAAAGAGTTTCAGCTGGACGGACGCAGCCGACTCGATCAGCTGACCGAAGAAATCGATCGCAAAAGCCGGCGGCAGGTCTCCTCTGAAAAAAAGGTGCAGGATTACGAATCCACTCTTGCCGATTTTTACGAACAGCTGAAAGGAATCGAGAAAACGCTGGAAGAAAACGAGGCGGACTTCAGCAGCATCGATGCCCAGCTCAAAGACAACGACCAGACCATCTCCGAGCTGCAGGGCAAGCGCGAAGAAATACAACAAAAGGTCCGGATACTGGAGATCGAGCAGACACAACGCAAAGTCAAGCGCGACAACATCAACGCCCGCCTGCAGGAGCACTACGGACGTTCGGTTGAAGAACATCGACGGGAGTTGGAGGAAATTTTAAAAGAAAAAGAGGAAACTGCCGGCCTTGAATCTTCAACGGACGAACTGGAAAACGAATTGGACAATGTGCGGCGAAAACTCGCTAGCATCGGTGATGTGAACCTCGGAGCGATTCATGAATATGAAGAACTGAAATCACGCCATGACTTTCTGTCCGAACAGCGCGAGGATCTGCAGAAAGCCATCGAGAATCTGCATCGGGTGATTCGCAAGATCAACAACATCACCCAGCAACGGTTTATGGATACCTACCACAAGGTCAACGACCAACTGGGCAAAGTTTTCCCGCGTCTGTTTGAAGGCGGTTCGGCCCAGCTGGTTCTCACCGACCCGGACAATCCGCTTGAAACCGGGGTGGAGTACATGATTCATCCGCCCGGCAAAAAATTGACGAGGATGAGTCTGCTTTCCGGGGGTGAAAAGGCATTGGCGGCCATCGCTTTCATCTTCTCGCTGTTCCTGCTCAAACCCACGGCTTTCTGTCTGATGGATGAAATCGATGCTCCCCTCGACGACGCAAATGTTCATCGTTTCAGTAACCTGCTCAAACTCATCGGCGAGAAATCCCAGATCGTCATGGTAACGCACAACAAACGGACGATGGAATTTGCAGACATGCTCTTTGGCATTACAATGGAAACCAGGGGAATATCGAAGGTCGTGTCGGTAAACCTGCAATAAAGGACACCGCAGACGGGAAACACTTCGTGAACAGCGGCTCTGATTCACACATAGAACCTCCACCGCCCGCCGGAGAACCCGCGGCATCTTCGGCCGGCGGCAATGACCATCCCAACAGCGCCGATATCGCCAAAGGCAAGATGTTCGCCCGGCTGCGCCGCGGTCTGGCCAAAACCCGGCAGTTGCTCACAACCGACATTGAGGATCTGTTTGCGCGCAAAAAAGGGCTCAGTGAAAAACAGCTGGAAGAGCTGGAAGAGCTGCTGATAACGTCAGACATCGGTGTAGAGACGGCCATGGATCTGCTGGAGAAAGTATCGGCCAGCGCGGCCGGCATCCACGACGGGCCGGCGCTTGCCGCTTTGTTGAGGGCCGAAATACTTTCTTTGCTCCGCGATCACGATCACCGGGGCATGCCACTGCAGACCACCGGCAGACCGCACGTGGTGATGGTGGTGGGGGTAAACGGTGTGGGCAAAACCACCACTATCGGCAAACTGGCCCACCGCTATACAACCGATGGGAAGAAAGTTCTCATCGCCGCCTCTGATACGTTTCGGGCAGCGGCTATTGAACAGCTGGCAATATGGGCCGAGCGGTCCGGGGCGGACATCGTCCGGCATCAGGACGGCGCCGATCCGGCGGCGGTTGCCTTCGATGCGATCAAAGCGGCAATCGGCAGAGAGGCGGACATCGTGCTGGTCGACACCGCCGGCCGACTTCACACCAAGGTCAACTTGATGGAAGAGCTGAAAAAGGTGAAGCGATCCATCGCCAAACAACTCGCGGGGGCCCCCAACGAAATTTTACTGGTACTGGACGCAACCACCGGGCAAAATGCGCTCAATCAGGCCCGGATGTTCAACGAGGCTCTGGGGGTAACCGGTATCGCGTTGACTAAGCTGGACGGCACTGCCAAGGGGGGGATTGTGGTCGGCATCTACCGTTCCCTGGACATCCCTCTGCAATATATCGGCGTCGGTGAACAGATCGATGATTTGCAGGTGTTCGAACCGGAAGCTTTTGTGAATGCTCTTTTCTGACCGCCCACTGCCGCGGTGGTTTACCATCAGCGGTTTTTCAGGGAGGACGCAGAAAAAAACGGCGCCAGTTAACGATTTTCTGTTGACAATAAAGCATTCACTTTTATATTGACAGTCGAGGCTCCACAAACAGCGTTGGCTGTAGAAACAATCGCAATCAACCATCATCGAAAAAGGGGGAAAGACACCATGACAAAAGCAGAACTCGTCGAAAAAGCAGCAAAAGATGCCGGTATTTCCAAGGCGGCTGCGAATGCAGCCCTTGATTCCGCGATCGACGGCATCACCAAAGCACTGAAGAAAAAAGACGGCAAGGTCACCCTGGTCGGTTTCGGCACCTTTTCCAAAGTGCGCCGCAAAGCCCGTAAGGGACGCAATCCCCAGACCGGCGAAGCCATCAAGATCAAGGCTCGAAATGCGGTGAAGTTTACCCCCGGCAAGAAGCTGCGCGACGCAGTGTAAGCAGCGAAATCAAAAAACCCGGAATCCTGTCGGATTCCGGGTTTTTTAGTTTGAAGCTGTTTGCAATCCTGCGATCAGGCGAAAGGCAGGGCCTACCGGAAACCGGAACCGCTCTCACGCCCATGGTGAGACGTTTTCGTCCGTATCGGCCCCAAGCCCAGTCCCGCCGGCCGGAGACGGGGCTGTGAGGCCACTTCTAGTACGTGACATCAAATCCCCCATATTCCCCCGTGTATTCCTGCCACTCCACTACTACATCGTGAACGACCGCCCGCGCCGGACCCTGCCGGCACCAGTCAAGCACGGCGTTCACATCTTTGCTGTCACCTTCGAAAACCGCCTCCACAGAGCCGTCGCGCTTGTTTCTCACCCATCCGGCCACCCCGCGCAATTCCGCGGCCCGCTGGGTTTCAATTCTGAAAAACACTCCCTGGACAATACCGGTGATAATGGCATGGGCTCTTACCTTATCTGCCATGGGTACCTCCCCTGTCCACAAGATCGTTGTTACGGTTCGGATGGTAAAAGTTCTTCCAACTGCTTTTCGTCAATGACCTCAACGCCCAGCCGCAGGGCGCGCTGCAGTTTGGAGCCCGGGGATTCACCGGCAACGAGATAGTTTGTTTTGGGGCTGACAGAGCTGCTGACCTTGCCGCCGGCTGCCGTTATTCGTTCGCCGGCCCGCCGGCGGGTCATGGTCTTCAGCGCACCGGTCAGCACGAACACCTTGCCGGTCAGTCGCCCGGGAGTTGCGGCCAAGCGGCAGCGGGGGCGGATGCCGAGATCGATCAGCCTTGCGACGGTTTGCCGATTGCCGGACTGATCGAAAAAGCTGCGGATGCTTCCGGCAACAATCGGGCCGATGCCGTCGATCTTTTCCAACTCTTGTTGGGAAGCGCGCATCAGGTCGTCAAGGTGGCTGAAGCTCCCAGCCAGAATTCTGGCCGCATGTTCTCCTACGTGGCGAATACCGAGGGCAAAAATAAAGCGGTGAAAATCGACGCGTTTGCTTTTTTCGATCGCCGCAATGAGATTGGCGGCCGACTTGGGTCCCATCCGCTCGAGTTTTTCGATGGCAGCCGCCTGCAGATCAAAGATGTCGGCATAGGAGTGCAGCAAGCCGCGCTGCACCATCTGGTCGACCAGTCTATCCCCCAGACCCTCGATGTCAAACGCCCCCTTGGAAGCAAAATGTTTAATGTGCTCTTTGATTTGGGCAGGGCAGGTCGTGTTGACGCAGCGGTGAGCGGCCTCGAGATCGTCGCTGTTTTCTTTTTGTGGCCGCACAACGGTTGCGTTGCAGGCCGGGCAGCGGGTTGGCATGCTGAAAACTTTCTCGCCGCCGCTGCGCTGGGACAAAATGACCTTCACTACCTCGGGAATCACATCCCCGGCACGCTGCACCAAAACCGTATCGCCGATGAGGATGCCCTTTTTGCGGATCTCGTCTTCGTTATGCAGGGTGGCACGGCTGACCGTCACCCCTCCGATCTGAACCGGCCGCAGGTGCGCCACCGGGGTCAGCGCGCCGGTTCGGCCCACCTGCACTTCGATAGCTTCGACCACAGTTGTGGACTGGACTGCGGCAAACTTGTAGGCCATCGCCCAGCGTGGACTTCGCGAGGTTGCACCGAGCCGCCGCTGGTAGGAGATGCGGTCCACCTTTACCACCGCTCCATCGATATCGTAAGGCAGCTCGTGGCGTTTCGATTCCAATTCGCGGCAGAAGCCCAGCACCTGTTCCACCGACAGCCCCGGTCGGGTGAGCGGATTGACTCGCAGGCCCAGCGCCTTCAGCAGCAGCAGCACCTGCCAGTGGGAGTCGATGCCGGTGCCCGTCAACCGGCCGATGCCGTAAAAGAATATCTCCAGAGGTCTTTCCGCTGTTATGGAAGAATCGAGCTGGCGGAGCGATCCGGCAGCCGCGTTGCGCGGGTTGGCAAACGGCGGCAGCCCGCCCTCCAGGCGCTCGTCGTTGAGGGTTTTAAAACCCTTGCGGCCGAGGTAGATTTCCCCTCGCACTTCGAGCAGTTCGGGGATAGAATCTGTGCCCGGCGGTCGGTGCAGGACCAGGGGCACGGCCTTGATGGTGCGAACGTTGTCTGTAATCCGCTCACCATGAAAGCCGTCCCCGCGGGTTGACGCAACGGTGAGTCGGCTGTTTTCGTATATCAGCTCCACAGCGACACCGTCTACCTTCGGTTCAACAGTGTAGTTGACCGGTGATTGGATATCCAGGTTTTTTCTCACCCGTTCGTCAAACTTGAGAATGTGCTCATCGCTGAAACCGTTATCCAGGCTCAGCATGGGCAAGGCGTGCGGCACGGTTTCGAATTTCTCCAGCGGCGGGGCACCGACTCTGGCCGAGGGCGAGTCCACACTGGCAAGTTGGGGCCAGTCGGTTTCGAGCGCGATGAGCTCCCGCATCATATGATCGTACTCGATATCGGACACTTCCGGGTCATCGAGAACATAGTAGCGGTAGTTATGATGACGGAGCGCTCTGCGCAGCTCTTCTATCCTTCCGGCAACGGCCGGATCTACTTTTTCTGACATATCTGTTTGACCGCCTCGCACGCGGCAAAGCGCCCCTTCTCGAAACGCTCTTCCTTGAACCCGGGACGCCAGGTCAAAGTGGAGAGCTCATCGGAGACCACGAGAATTCCGCCGACCTCGACACCGCGATACTGCCCCACCGTAAACAGCGCTGAAAGCTCCATTTCCACGGCAAGAACGCCTTGCTGCTGGTAGTGCAGGATCTTGTCCCGGGTCTCCCTGAAAATGGCGTCCGTTGACCAGACAGGACCTTCATGAAATTCGCAGTCCAATCGGCGGCAGGCCTTGCGGATTTCTGCTGCAACCGGCCGCGCCGGTCTGGAGTAGCCGCTCGGCTGCTGAATGTAGTGCCGTGAAGTCCCCTCGTCGATGGCGGCCGCCGCCGGAAGTACGATGTCCCCGGTTTTCACGTCGGCTGCGATGGCACCGCACCAGCCGAGGTAGATAAACCGTTGTGCCCCCCACACGATGAGGGTTTCCAACAGCATCACCGCGTAAGGCGCCCCGATGACCGGACCGATCAGGGAAAATGGCTGCCGCTGGGCATTGAGGGCGCTGTGCAGGCGACTGGTAAACAGCCGATGACTGACCCGGGGATCAGCATCCACCGCCTGGCAGAGAAGGTTCAAATCCGCTGCGGTGCTCACCAGCACAGCCAAGCGGCCCGGGTCCGGAGATGTTGCTCCCTTCACCGGGTGAATGATGGCCCGGTCTTCTGACATGCAAATCGGCTCTTTTATTCGGTCACAGCCTGCAAAGAACGTGGAATCAGCAGGTTCATCCGTTTATATCATAACGATTGACCAGCCGGCGAGATACCCGCCGGAGCTGCCCAGTCGGCGGCTTACAGCCCGGATGCCGTTATTGCGGGCTGGCCAGACGGCTCATTTCGTCTCTGACTTCATCGATGATGTCATACAGCCACAGAATGTCTTCGATCGTCAGCCGGCCGGCTTTTGCCGGGGCCCTGTCCGTTCCGTCTCTTTTCTTCAATATCCGTGGACCGATCTGCACTTTCGGTTCGCCGGCTGCATATTGATTGATGGAGACCATCAGTCCGGTTTCTGCGCATTTCCACTGCTTCAAGACCTTGTCCAATTCCGGGTCGTAGGGCATATTGTTCCTCCATCTCCATTGTTGCGATCAGTCGTATAAGATAGCGGCAAACGGAGTGCAGGTCAAACCCTTTCCACCTGCCTTCTGCGTGAAAAACGATGAGAATTCGGTTTGTTCACCACCGACAACGTCTCGGGCAATCTGCCATTGCCAGCTCACATGCCCATTTCGTCTAAGCGTCGACAGCGTTTTTTCTCATCCACTTTCCTCCTGTAAAGGGGCAGCGAACCATTGACATGTCTGCCGTTTGTCCGTAATTTTGCAGCGAGTCAAATGTGGTTTACATGGCGAACGCCAAAGGAGCCCCGAAAATGGATAACAGACCGAACCAATCGGACCGTTCGGGAGAAAAACGATGGAAGAAAATAACGCGTGCAAAATGGTTGCTGCTGGCTGCTGCGGGCGCGTTGACCGTCATTCTCAGCGGGTACGGGGGAAATGCCGGGGGCGAGCAACGCTCCGGGTCGCTGAAAGTCGCCTTGCTGCCCATCCCCGACGTGCTGCCGTTTCACGTTGCCCGGGATAAGCGGTATTTCGATGAAGAGGGTGTATCGGTCGAAGGCCTGCCGGTGTTCAGTTCCCTGGAGCGGGACCAACTGATGCAGGCCGGCCGGCTGGACGCCATGCTCACCGAGTTGGCAACGACGGCGAACTTCAATCGCAGCGGGGTGCGGGTCAGGATCGTATGTATCGCCCGCAGACCGATCGCCGCTCATTCCCTCTTTCGCATCTTGTCCGCTCCGGATACCGGCATCCGGTCGGTCGCCGACCTTGCCGGTGCATCGCTGGGCATATCGAAAAATACGGTCATCGAGTATGTAACCGACCGGCTGCTTTCGGGGGGAGGATTGGATGCTGCCAAAATCAATAAAAAATCGGTCCCTGTCATCCCCGAACGTTTCCAGCTTCTCATGCAGGGCCAGCTCAAAGCGGCAACGCTGCCCGAACCCCTCGCCTCCAGCGCCCTGGCAGCCGGCGCAAACCAGATCATTGCGGACGCGGACGACCCGCGCTACAGTGTCAGCGTCATCAGCTTCAGCAAGGAGACCTTGCGGAATAAACCCGGGGCCGTAAGGGCTTTTCTACGGGCATGGAGTCGTGCGGCAGCGGACATCAACGCCGATCCACAAGCATACCGCCGCGTAATGCTGGAAGCCCTCAGGATGCCGGACAACGTCCGGCAGCGATTTCCCGTGCCGATGTTCCCGCCTCCCCAGGTTCCGGACGAAGCGCAATGGTCGGATGTCATGGACTGGATGATATCCAAAAACCTGTTGACCCAACCGCTGCCTTACGCAGATTCGGTTACCGCATCGTACCTGCCGGAAAAATGATCGAACTGATCGACTTGACCTTTGCCTACAGTGGCCACCCGCCCCTTTTTGACCGTTTCTGCCTGCGTGTGGGCAAAGGAGAGGCTTGGGCAATCATCGGTCCTTCGGGATGCGGCAAATCAACGCTGCTTTACCTGCTGGCCGGTTTGAAACGCCCATCGAAAGGCCGCGTGCTCATCGCCGGGGAATCGATCCATCGCCCGAGACCCCGAACCGGTCTCATTTTGCAGGACCACGGACTGCTGCCCTGGGCGACCGTGGGTCAAAACGCCAGACTGGGTCTGGCCATACGACGGCTGTATGGTCCGGACGGCCGGCACGCCCCGGTCGACAGTGAAGTGGAACCGCAGGACGCCGACCGGCAGATAGACTACTGGCTGCAATGGCTCGGGATCGAGGGGCTGCGGAACAAATACCCATCCCAGCTTTCCAGGGGTCAGCGCCAGCGCACCGCCATTGCGCGGACCCTGGTGCTGAAACCGGACCTGTTGTTGATGGATGAGCCGTTCTCGGCCCTGGACGCGCCGATCCGCATCGAGCTGCAGTCCGTGATGGCCGGCTTTCACCGGCAATCACAATTGACCAGCATCACGGTCACCCACGATATCGAGGAGGCGGTGTTTATGGGCCGCAAGGTGCTGGTGCTGCACGATGGCTGTAACCGCGACACCGAAGTCGTGGACAATGATCTTGCCGGCCGCAGCGATGAGCGCAACAGTCCGGCATTTCATCAACGCTGTGAGGATCTGCACAGGCTTCTGGAAAGACGCCCATGAACAAAAATATTCATCCGCAAAGTGCGGTTCTTGGATTCCTGCTGTTTCTGCTCCTGTGGCAGCTGATCTCGCTGGCCGTCGATCGCCCGATCCTGCCGTCACCGTTGAAGGTGATGCCGATGTTTGTCATGGAGCTGCCCGGTGTGCTCGGACTGCATCTGCTGGCCAGTGCCGGTCGCGTGCTGGCGGCCATCGGGCTGGCGGTCATCACCGCAGCGCCGGCTGGACTGGTACTGGGGCAAATGCCAAAGCTCGACCGCCTGTTCTCTCCATTGATCGCCATCACCTATCCGATCCCGAAAATTGTTTTGCTGCCGGTCATCTACGTGTTGATGGGAATCACGGATATTTCGAAAATTATCCTGATCGCAACGATCATATTTTTTCAGATTCTGGTTGTGGTGCGTGACGAGGCTGCAAGCCTGAAACCCGAGCTGATTCTTTCGGTACGCTCTTTGTGTGCCGGCCGCCGAGCACTGTTCCGGTACGTCTATCTCCCGGCCTCCATTCCGGCTGTTCTGACGGCCTTGCGGATCTCGATCGGTACCGCCATTGCCGTTCTTTTCATCGCCGAACAGTCGCTGACAACTTACGGGCTGGGTTACTACATCGTCGTGGAAACCTACCAGGTTTTACGGTATCCGGAAATGTTCACCGGCATCCTTGCCATGGGATTGCTGGGAGTTGTTCTTTACTTCACTGTTGCGAGCATCGAGTTTCGCGTGAATCGTCACCTTTTTGTGGCCTCATGACAGACGGCTGCGGGTATGGTAGCTTCGCAGGGCTGACAGACAAATGAAATCCGATGAAAAAGTCAATCAAAGCGGAAGAACCGCTGCGACCCCCTCTAGGGCAAGAGTGTGGATCCTGGCTGCACGCCCCCGCACGCTGCCGGCCTCGGTTTCCGCTGTGATGGTTGGCACAGCGGCTGCGGCGGCAGACCACCTATTTTCCCCGGCGCCAGCTCTGGCGGCCCTCGCAGGCGCCGTACTGCTGCAAATCGGTGTGAACCTGGCCAACGACTACTTTGATTTTCAGAAAGGAATCGACACGGATGAGCGACTGGGGCCGATGCGGGTCACACACAGTGGTTTGATGACACCGCAGCAGGTGCGGCGATTCATGACCGGAACCTTTCTGGCATCGGCCGCGGTAGGCCTTTACCTGACTGCCGTTGCGGGGTGGCCGATCCTGGTCATCGGGGGCTTCTCCATACTGGCGGCTCTGGCGTACAGCGGCGGCCCCTATCCGCTGGCTTCCCACGGGCTGGGGGACGTGGCTGTTTTTATCTTTTTCGGCCCCGTGGCGGTTTGCGGGACCTACTATGTGCAGGCCCTGCAACCGGCGGGCTCGACTCTCTGGCTGGCACTGCCACCGGGCTTGCTGATCACCGCCATCATCGTGGTAAACAACCTCCGTGACATACCAACCGATAAGAAATCGGGCAAAAACACGCTCGCCGTGCTGTTGGGCCCCCGATGGACGCGAATCGAATATCTGCTGCTGACGGCGGGCGCCTACTGCACTCTGCCCATTGTGCACCGGGCCGGTATCGACTCGGCGTGGCTTCTGCTGCCCTTGCTATCCCTGCCGGCAGCTGCGGTCAACATGTTCGACATTTACCGTCGCAAGGGATCTGCACTGAACCGGGTACTGGCCAGATCAGCGGCGCTGACCCTGGCCTTCTGTCTGCTGCTGTCGGCGGGTATTGTGCTGTCGGGCCGCTAAAAAGCCGGACCCGAGGGATCAGGCGTACCATTGGAGAAGCTGGGTGTCTGCGACAGCGCTACCCGGCCGCCGCATGAGCTTCCGGCGCCTGGTGGTCAGCGATCAGCTTGCCAATTTGGAAAAATCTGCCAGGTTTTCAAACAGCGCTGCGACGTTCGCCAGCAGCCGAAGTCGATTGGTGCGAACCTTCTGTATTTTGGCCATCACCATAACCCCTTCAAAAAACGCATCAACGGGCCCGTGCAGGGTGGCAATCGCCTTCAGGGCCTGCTCGAACTCACCCGCGGCTGTCGCAGCGGTGACTTTCTTGGCGACTTTTTGATACGACGAATACAACTTGGTCTCGCTGCTGTGCTCGAACAGATCGGTCTGCACGCTGCCCGCCGGCCGGGAGCCGGGCTGCATGCCGGATTTCTTCAGAAGATTGCCGACCCTTTTGAAACCGGAGACCAGCGGCTCAAAGTCGGGCTGGGCCTTCAAAGCCTCCAAGGCCTTGACCCTGCTCCAGACACCGGGGACATCATCGACGGATACATCCGCAACGGCCGCCACCACGTCTTTTGAAAAGCCCTCATCCGTCAGCAGGTTGAAAATCCGATTTTTGATGAACGTGTAGATCTTGTCGGTGAGCACCGCCGTCTTTTCCTTGCCTTTAATGCCGTAAAGGCGCAGGCTGGTGCGAATCAGCTCCCGCAGGGAAAAAGAGAAGCCGCGACGCTGCATGATCTGTATGATGCCGATCCCCTGTCTGCGAAGGGCATATGGATCCGATGCCCCAGTCGGCACCAGACCGGCGCTGAAACAGCCGCAGATAGAGTCGATCTTGTCAGCGATGCTCAGCACGGCTCCGGTGGTCGTGTCCGGCAGCGCTCCGCCTGAATAAACCGGTCGGTAATGCTCCTCTACGGCAGCAGCCACTGTCGGCATTTCACCGGCCACTTTCGCATAGATTCGACCCATTACACCCTGCAGCTTCGGAAACTCTCCGACGACCTGACTCACCAAATCCGCTTTGCTCAGGGTTGCGGCACGGGCGGCACGCTTTTTCAGGCTGGCCTTGGCGCTGTCGGATTTGTCCGCATCCGTTACCAGTTCGGCGATGGATTCCGCTATCTTGCCGACACGCGCTGTTTTTTCGTACATGGTGCCCAGCTTGGCCTGAAATAGAACGCCGTGAAGCTTCTCGACGCGCTGCTGGTTGGAAACCGCCAGATCGCCGCGGTAAAAGAACTTGGCATCGGCCAGCCGGGCACGAATCACCCGTTCGTGTCCGGTTGCCACAAGGTCCATATTTTTTGCCCGCGTGTTGTTCACGGAAATAAAGCAGGGCATCAGTTTGCCTTTGTCGTCCATGACGGAAAAATACTTCTGGTGTTCGCGCATGGCATTGATCAGAACTTCGTCCGGCACCTCGAGGAACTCCTTGTCGAATTTTCCGGCCACGGCAATCGGATATTCCACCAGGTGGGTGTTGATATCCACCAGTTCTTCATCCGGAAGGATGCTGCCACCCAGATCGGCGGCAACTTTTTCAATCTCCCGCCGCAAAACCTTCTTGCGCGCCGCGATGTCCACCAGCACGTGTGCGGCTTTCAGCGACGAGACGTATTGGTCGGCATCGGCGAGTTTGATCCGGGCCGGGTTCATGAAATAATGCCCCTGACTGTAACGGTTGCTGCGCAGGTTGCCCAGTTGAAAAGGGATCACCGATTTGCCGATCAACGCCACCACATAATGGATCGGGCGCGCAAACTCGATCTCCAGGTCAGCCCAGCGCATTTTCTTTGGAAAGGGCGTGGCCAAAATCACCTCGGGCAGGATCTTTTTCAGCAGGTTTTTGGTTGGCTGACCTCTCTCGGTTACTTTCGCGCAGAGATAGGCGCCCTTGGCTGTTTCCTTGACCGCCAATCGATCGACCGGCACGCCGACCTTTTCTGCAAATTTTCTGGCCGCCACTGTCGGTTTGCCGCCGGCGTCGAACCCTACACTGGCCGGCGGGCCGATCACCTCACTGGAAACCGACTGCTGTTTGGCAGCCACGTCCTTCACTTCCACAGCCAGACGACGGGGGGTCCCGTACACGGCCGTCTTGCCGTGGGGAATACGGGCGTCGCTGAGCTTTTGCTGCAGATTTGCGGACAGCGCGCGCAGCGCTGGATCGATGTAACCGGCAGGAATTTCCTCAGATCCGATTTCGAGCAATAATGTGTTCATGTTCACCTCAAAAACAGGTTGCGGTTAACACGGTAGCTATTTGCTGGTTGTATGTTGGATGCGATCGGCGGTCAACCGCGGAGCAGTGGGTAGCCCATCTCTTCCCGCTGTTTCAGGTATCCTTCGGCACTGAGCCTTGCGAGGTTGCGTATCCGGCCGATGTAGCCGGTTCTTTCCGTCACACTGATGGCTCCGCGCGCATCCAGAAGGTTAAACGTGTGCGAACACTTCAGGCAGTATTCGTAAGCCGGCAATACCAGCCCCTGCCTGATCTGCTTGGTCGCCTCGGACTCGTACTTGGCGAACAGGTCGAACAGCGCCGGGACATCGGCTTTTTCGAAGTTATACGTCGACTGCTCCACTTCCTGCTGATGGTGCACGTGACCGTAGGTGACATCTTCGGTCCACTGCAGGTCGAAGACGTTGTCCACGCGCTGAAGATACATGGCAATTCGCTCCAGACCGTATGTCAATTCAACCGAAATTGGTTTCAGCTCGATGCTGCCCGCCAGCTGGAAATAGGTAAACTGCGTAATTTCCATTCCGTCCAGCCACACCTCCCAACCCAACCCCGATGCACCGAGCGTCGGCGACTCCCAATCGTCTTCAACGAATCGAATGTCGTGATCGAGGGGGTCGATGCCCAGCACCTTCAAGCTGTCCAGGTATTGTTTCTGCACATCGTAAGGGGAGGGTTTCAGAATGACCTGGTACTGGTAGTAGTGCTGCAGCCGATTGGGATTGTCCCCGTACCGACCGTCGGTCGGCCTGCGCGAAGGCTGAACGTAGGCAACATCCCAGGGTTCCGGTCCGAGGGCTTTCAACAGCGTTGTCGGATGGAACGTGCCGGCACCCACCTCCATATCGTACGGCTGTGCCAGAACGCAGCCTTTGCGTGCCCAGAACTTGTTCAATTCGAGAATCACGTTCTGAAAGTACATTTTTCTCCCTTTGCCTTTGGGTTTGCTTTCATACCGATTGTTCGGCAGATGGATTGGACACTAATTCTGCAGACGGAGACCTTCGGAATCGATACGCGGCTCCAGCAGCCGGGCTTCCGCCCGCTGCAAGAGGAGCTCTCCCCATATCCTTCGCAGCCTGTCAATATCCCCGGTGGATCCCAGTGCCCACAGACAGCCGCCGCCGCCGGCCCCGGTGAACCTGGCTCCACAGCGGCTGCTCAACGCGGCATCCACCAGTTTTTTCCCGAGGCGATCGAGCACTTCGGGTGTCATTTCGCTTCGAACAGCCGTCTCGCGGTTCATCGCGGCGATTGCCCCCTTATAGTTATTCCGTGCCAGAGCGTCAACAAACTTTTTGGTACAATTGATGATTTCTCGCCATTGGTTGCGATATTTACCGGCAACAAATTGCCCCACCCACCGTCCGTTTACGTCGCTGGACGCATGCGGGATACCGCAGTACGCCAGCAAGAGGTTCCGCTGGAATTCCTTCAGCCGGTTTTTGCGTACAACCCGGCTGCGTCTGTAGGAAAATCCGGTCGGAGCAGACTCCCAGTGCCAGGCATTGACCCCGCCAAATGCGGCTGCCAGCTGGTCCTGACGCCCGCAGGGCACGCCGGCAACACTCTCTTCAACGGCATGTGCCAGCAAGGCAATCCGCCTGCGCACCGCCGCCGTGAACTCCACGGCGTCCCGGGCCCGGAGAAAGGCGGCGATCAGGGCGACAGCGGCTGCCGAAGATCCGCCCAAAGCACTGCGCGGCGGCGAAGACGAATCGATGCGAATGTGCACGCCGGCAGCGTCGAAGTATGCGGCAACAGCGAACATCAGTCCGAGGGGATGAACAAAAGGCGCCTTGTCGCAGTCGAACTCGGCGCTTTCAAACCCGCGAGAGCTGATTTTTATCTTCCCGCTCCGGTGGGGCAGCAAGGTTACCGTTGTTCGGTGGTCAACGGCAATGTTGAAGGTGCAGGGCGACCAGTGCCGAAGCGGTTGATAAAATGTGGCCAGATCGAGCGTGCCGCCCATATCGATCCGGCAGGGAGCGGAAATGACGATAGGCTTTTTTTCGAGAACTTTCGTAAGCGTCCACATACAGCACCTGTTTGGTCGAGTCGATTCCGGCGCGCTCCCGCTGCAGGCAACGCATCCAAAGAAAGCGGTCAACCGGTTTTTTATCAGCGATCCACGATTAGCCCGGACGGTTTTCTCTAATCTGTCGCAATATCTTCAGGCTTCGGGGCTCCTGCCCGAGATGAAAGGGCAAAAACGTCTCCAAAAACCGCTGGCCTTCCGACAGGGCCTGGCCGGCAAACCGTATCCTGCCCGCCTTTATCAGTTCTGTCTTTGCGATCCACAGTAATTGCTTGATCGTCCCCTTGGTGAGGGTGATTCTGCTACCCGCTGCGGCCGGCGAGCAGCGACTGCAGATCAGGCCGCCTTTTGGCAGATCAACCTGAAACCCGCTGTCCGCGGCTTGGTCCAGGTCCGTGCGGCAAATACCGCACTGTCGCAGGTTGGGCTGATGGCCGGTGAGCGCCAGCAGCCTGATTTGAAACAGGATACTGAGCTCCGCAGGTGATACCGGGCCTGAATTCAGCTGCTCGAAAACATGCTGCAGCAGGAAAAAAAGGTCGGGCTGTTGCTCGGCCTCTTCGGTCCACCGATCGATGAGTTCTGCCCAATAACTGGCATAAGCGGTTTTCATCACATCGGTGCGGATGGAGGGATGCAGGTTTATCAGGTCAGCTTCCTGGAGGATTGGCAAACCGCTGCGCCGTCCGACACTGCAGCTGCGCCGTCCGACACTGCAAAGGATTCGAAGGACGGCAAACGATTCCAGGCGTCCGGCAAATCTTTTGGCGCTTTTCCGGGCAGACTTGGCGATGGCGGATAATTTGCCGAAATCCCGGGTCAGGAAAGTCAGGATCAGATCGTAGTCACCGTATTCGACCCGTCGCAGGAGAATAGCCGGTGTGCGGGTTTCTGGCATGCGGTCTGCTCTGCAGTGATAGTTTCGATAATCAATGAAAGGGTGCGCAAAAGGGCTGCCCTCGATGAATTTTTCCGCCGGTTGCATACCTTCATTTGCAACGCATTCAAAGCCGCATCTGCAATGTGTCTGGCGGGTACCGCAAGTCCTTGAAAACGAAGCAAATGGGCAAATGCGGTTTGCCCGAAGGGTAAAATAAATGCGGGTCAATACCCCAGCAGCAACGTTGCAATCACAAGGTACAGTACAATGCTGATGATATCCATTGCAGTGGTTACAAACGGACCGGTGGCGACGGCAGGGTCGATGTTCAGCCGTGCAAAGACCATCGGCACCAAGGATCCTACCAGCGCGGCAAGCGCCATGGAAGAGACGACGGCAATTCCCACCGAAAGGGCAAGCAGCTCCATGCGGTAGCGGAACTGGGCCACCGAACCGATGAGCACGCCGTAGACCAGGCCGAGGATAAAGCCTACGGAAAGCTCTTTGGCGATGACCTGCCAGAACTCCCGGATGCTGAGCCTGCCGGTGGCCAGCCCGCGCACAACGATGGTGGACGACTGGGTTCCGATGTTTCCCCCCATACCCATGATGACGGGTATGAAAGCGGCAAGATAGATGTATTTGCTCAGGCTGCTTTCGAACTGGTCGATAATGAAAAATGCAAGGATTCCGCCGAGACAACTGGCAAACAACCAGGGCAGGCGAATTTTCATGCTCTTGAATATCGACTTGGTCTCTACAAATTCCTCCCCGGCGCCGGCCATCTTCAATATGTCCTCGGTGGCCTCCTTGCGGAATATGTCGATGACGTCATCCACGGTGACGATTCCAACCAGCCGGTTGGTTTCATCGACTACCGGTACCGCAAGGATGTCATAGCGGGCAACCAGCTTGGCCACTTCCTCCTGGTCCATGTCGGTGCGCACCGAGAACACATCGGTGGTCATAAAATCTTTCAGGGAGGTCTCCGGCGGCACCACCACCAGCTGGCGCAGGGAGCTCACTCCCACCAGCTTGCCGTATTCATCGACCACGTACAGATAAAACGGCATTTCCACATCCAGGTATTCCTTCTGCAGCGATGCGATGGCGTCTTTTGCGGTGGTTTCCTGGGTCAGCGCAATAAAATCCGGAACCATGATGCCGCCGGCAGAATCATCTTCGTACCGCAGCAGGCCTTCCAGCTCGTCCGATCCTTCCCGCTTCATTCGGGCAAGGACGGCATCCGCATGTTCCTCGGGCATTTTGCCGAGCAAATCGGCGACATCGTCGGTCGGCATGGTTTCGAATATCCGGACGATGTCATCGGGCTTCATTCCCGCCACCAGGTCCAGAAAGATGTCCTCTTCCAGTTCGCTGAAAAGAAGCCCTTTCTGCTCATAATCCTGGAGAAGGTCGAAGAGCTTCAACCGCTCGGAGTGCGACAGGGAGCGAAAGACCACCGACATATCCGCGGCATGGCTTTTGTTGACGATCTTTTTCAGCCGCACAACGGCATCGCGACGAAGCAGGCGCTTGATGCTGTCGAGAAGTATTTTATTGTTCAGATCCGATTGCATCGCCTTCACCGATTGGTGAGAAAGTAGACAAAATGAAACGCCGATAATTGCGACGGCCGCAGGCCTTCACAAGGTATAACCCGGCGATGTGCACCGTCGGCAGCGGACAGCAAGGCAGCTGCGTTCTCAGGGCAGCTCCAGGTTCACCACCTCTCCGCTCTTTCCGGGTACGGCAACCGGTTTGTCGTTCAGAGTTATTTCCACTCCACCCGCATTTCCGATTAGCAGATTGTACCCCGATTCCGCTTCGAGTTCGACGCGGTCGCCCGGATACAGGCTGTATTCCATCGGCACCATATCGTCGATAATAATCTTTAACCAGGTCTCTTCAATGGTGTTGACGCGCAGCAGCAATTTTCCCGGCGCCTGTTTTGGTGCCGCTTTGTCGACACTGGTTTCCGGCTGCGAAGTTTCGACCGGTTCGGCTTCCACCTTCGGAGCTTCATCGGCGATTTGGCGGGATTCGGCGGCGGGTGTCGGGGGCGGGGGCGGCTTCTCACCGACCAGGGATATGGCCAGAATAGAAATCCCAATCAGCAGGGCCAGAGTCCCCAAAGACAGCGCCAGCCTCGCCCAGAACCTCTTTGCCGATCGAAGCAGCGCCGCTTCTGACTGGAAGATCTTTCGATGAACGGTCAATCGCCGGTGATATCGGCGGACGACCTCTTCAGCGTCGGCGCCAATCGCGTTCGCGTAGGCCCGCAAGAAACCCTTTACGAACACCTCGTCCGGCAGGTTCTCGTGATCTTCTTCTTCGATTTGCTGCAGCGTTTCCAGACGTATCCGGGTTTCCTCGGAAACGGTCTCCAGACTGATCCGTTTTCCCGTCCGGATGGCCTGTAAATACTGCCCAAAGGAATCAGATGTTTTGTCCGCCTGCTGTGTCATCTTCTCCTGAATCCCGCCTGAAATGTTATATGACCTTACTGTAAAGCTGTCTCAGGAATCTTGAATCTAGGTTCAGGGCAAGGAGCCCGCAAATTGAAAACGGAGCGTACACTTTGGTACGTGAGTATTTTGATTTGCGGGGCAACACCGCACTGCGCCCTGAGGCATAGTCTTGATGCGGCTTTAATTGATGATTTTGATATGCGATCTCTCTCTCAACACCTGCAACCAAGATTCGAATTTCTCATCGACCACCTCATCGTAGAGTTTTTGCTGAATCTCCGGTTTGGCCTCTTCCAGCGTTTTTCCCCCCACTTCTTCAATCGTTTCCACATATACGATCTGGTAGCCAAAATCCGATTCGAGCACCGGGGTAAATGAGCCGGCTTGCATGGAGCCGAGCACGTCCCGCAGCTGCTTGGAGAGCTCCTCGAGTTTAAAATAACCCAGATTGCTGGACTCGATCATCACGGTTGCGCCGGCGTAGTCTGTAGTAAGCAATTCGAACGGTTTTCCGTCTTCAAGCTCCTGGTGAATCGTCTCCATGATCCCCAGGGCGATCTGCTTTTCCTGTTCGGTAACAATCGAGGGAAGTCGGGTGTATATGTTATGCAGCAGGTACTTCTTCTCACCGGCATAACTGGCAGCATTATTGGTGTAGTACTCCTTGATATCTTCCTCGGTGATGACAATCTTGGAGCGAATTTCAAGATTGACCAGCTTTGATCGCAGCAGCTGTTTTTTCATCCGCTGCCGATATTCATCATACGTCAGCCCCTGCCGCTCCAAACCGGCCCTCAATTTTTCGTCCGTAAGAAAGTTCGCCTCCTTCATCCGCTCGATGGCACGGTCCAGCTCCGTTTCACTGACCGTTATCTGCAGCCTGGCCAGCTCCTGATCCGTCAGTTTCTCGTCGATCAGCTGCTGCAGGACCTTCTGGCGAACTTCATACTTGAGCTGACGTTCCACGTCGTCAGGGTATTGGGAAGATTGAATCTGTTCGATGAATGGGCGCACGGACTCATTCAATTCATACAGCGAAACCACTTCGTTGTTGACGATGGCCACCACTCTGTCGACAATCTCAAGGGCAAGGCTGCGCACGGGAACCGCCATCAGGGCCGTCATCACAAGTCCCCAGGCCGCAGCGGTGAGTGCAAAACACCTGTCGACGCGTCCTAACGGGCGGTTTCGCTGAATTTCGTCTTTGCTGCGGTCGTGCAAGTGGAAACCCAGCATCAGGAAGAAAGAATCTTTTCCCATTCTTTCTGGTTGATCTTTATCGTGTAGCGTTTCTGGATGTTCTCGATCCAGGTTCGATAGACTTTTTCGGTTTTGTTGTGCCTCAGATGATTGACGATCATTTCGTTAAATCCCTCTGAATTTTCACTGATCCCGGGAGCCATCGAATCACTGCCGTAATTTTCCCTGTAATAGCGCGTGATTTCATCCGGTGTGATCACGATCTGGTCCTTGAGCTCGATATCGATCAGTTTTTCCATCAACAGCCTCGTCCGCAATCCGTTTTTCCACTCCGTATAAGAGACAGCATATTCCAGCAGCGTCTGTTCAAAGGCCTGCTCATCGGGGTAGTCGGCCTTGACCGCCGCCACCGCCTGTTCGACTTCTTCGTCGGACACATCGATGTTGAGTTCCCGGGCATATTCCAGCAAAATGAGCTCTTCCGTCATCTGGTTCAACAGCCGGATCTGGGCCTGCCGATAGTCTTCCGGATTTTGCATGATGTTGTGCGGGTAGGCGGCTTTGGCGATTTCCAGCGCCCTGTTGAACTCACCGACGGTCACGAGCCGCTCCCCCACCTGAATCAGGTATTCGTCATTTTCCCCCGGACCGGAAAAAGAACAGGCGGCCAAAACCAGCGACAGCAGCACGGTACGCCGCAGCCGGCCTCGGGCAGGCGATCGTCCGGTTCTTGCCCCGTTCCACCCCCGGCGCAGCGGGTGGGTGTATTTTTTGCTCTCGATTATCGGCACGTGTTCCTCGCAAAAAGGTGAATCGGTTGTCATCCCTAAACCCTTAATTGTTAACATGGCGGGATATTCGTTTCAAGATGTTTTTCGCCTGCGAAAGCAGGCCCTCAGCTGTGCCAGGAGCGAGCCGGACCTGCAGAACGTGCTCCGGTGTTAGGGCGAATTGGCGGGGATCGGCCAGGATCATATCGACGATTCCCGACGGATTTTTCTGGTGCTGCTCGGAGAATCCGAGTACCAGCCGAGCTCCGTTCATATCCAGCCGGTTCACACCGGCCTTGATGGCCATTACCTTCAGCATGATTTTCATCAGCAGGTTGGCGACTTCCTCCGGCAGGGCTCCGTAACGATCCAGGCATTCGGATTTGAACGCGGCGATTTCGTTGAGTTCGGTCATCCGCGCCAACCGGCGATAAGCACTCAGTCGCTGGTCGATATCCGCAATATAGGATTCGGGAATAAACGCCGACAGCGGGATATTGATCTCCGGGGAGAGGGTTTCGCGAACCGGTTCACCCTTTAGTTCTGCAATCGCATTTTCCATGAGCTGCAAAAACATCTCGTAACCGACTGCGGCGATGTGCCCGGATTGCGAGGCCCCCAGTATCGTCCCGCCGCCCCTGATCTGCAAATCGCTCATGGCGATTTGAAATCCGGAGCCCAGATCGCTGTGCTCCATCAACACCTTCAACCGTTTCCGGGCTTCCGGTGTCAAAATGGACTCATGGGGAATGAAAAGGTATGCATACGCCTGTTCATCCGAACGCCCGACCCGGCCGCGCAGCTGGTACATCTGGGCCAGGCCGAAACGATCGGCCCGATTGACCAGGATGGTGTTGGCCGAAGGGATGTCCAGCCCGGACTCTACGATGGTGGTGCACACCAGCATGTCGATTTCTTTGTTGAGAAATCGCAGCATAACCTTCTCCAGCCGATCCTCCGGCATGCGGCCGTGAGCAGTGTCCAGCCGCACCTCCGGAACCAGCCGTTGGAGTTTGCGGGCCATATTTTCGATGGTTTCGATGCGGTTGTGGATAAAAAAGATCTGACCGCGCCGGGCGATCTCCCTGCGCACGGCCTCGGCAATGATCGACGGATCGAAGGCGGACACATAGGTGATAATCGACTGGCGATACTCGGGGGGTGTTGAAATGACGCTGATATCCCGGATACCCATCAGGGACATGTGCAGGGTCCTCGGAATCGGCGTTGCCGTCAACGTGAGCACGTCCACCGACTTGCGCAGCCGTTTGAGTTTTTCCTTGTGTTTCACACCGAAGCGCTGTTCCTCGTCCAAAATAAGCAGCCCGAGGTCCTTGAATGCAACATCGGAGGACAGCAATCGGTGGGTGCCGATGACGATATCGATCCTGCCGTCCCGCAACTGCTTGACAATTTGACGCTGCTCGGCCGCTGGACGAAACCGGCTCAGACGGGCGATGCGCAGGGGAAAGCGCTCGAACCTTTCGGTAAAAGTGGCAAAGTGCTGTTCGGCCAGCACCGTTGTCGGCACGAGGATGGCGACCTGTTTGCCGTTGTGCACGGCAACGAAGGATGCGCGCAGCGCGACTTCGGTTTTTCCGTATCCGACATCTCCGCAAATCAGCCGATCCATGGGAATCGGATCGGCCATGTCCGTCAATGCGTCCCGGATGGCTTTCTGCTGGTCCGCTGTTTCCTCATAGGTGAAGCCGGCTTCGAACTTTTTCAACTCGTCGTCCACCGGATCGAATTCGCATCCCCGGGCGACCTTGCGGGCCGCATACAACTTCAACAGTTCGCCGGCAATCTTTTCAGCCGATTTCTTGACCCTGGCCTTCACCCGGCTCCAGGATCGCCCGCCCATCTTGTCGAGCACCGGAGAGACACCGTCGACTCCCATGTATTTCTGCACGGTGTTCATACGGTCTACCGGAAGGTAAAGCCGATCATCGTCGCGGTAGGAGATCAGCAAAAAGTCATTGGTGGTGCCGTCCAGCTCGAGCTTCACCAGCCCACCGTATTGCCCGATGCCGTGCTCCAGGTGAACCACGTGGTCTCCGGTTTTCAGATCTTCGATGGCAATCAGCTCGGCAACGGGTTTCGGTTTCGGGCGGCGGGGTCTGTGAAACCGTGATCCGAATATTTCCTCCTCGGTAATCAAGGCTGTGGCTGCAGACGGCCACACGAAGCCGGCCGACAGCCGGCCGACAACAATTAAGGGAACCGCATTGCCCGAATCGCTGATCATGTGGAAACCTTCGGCCATCCGGAACTGCAGGTCGTAAGGCAGCAACAGGGATCGCAGCCGCTCGGCCCTGGATTTGGACCGGCAAACCAGCACGCAGAAAGCACCGCTGCGGCGGTTGCCGGCAATCCAATCAGCCAGAGGCTCCAAAGGATTCTCTGTTGAACGAAGACTGCGCAGCTCGGTGCTCAGCCCGGCATTGTCTTTTAGGTCGAAGTGAACTGCCGAAGCTGCGCTGCCGCTCTCCGATGGTTGCTGTAAAACCTGCAGTGGCCGGAGGTTCAGCTGTTTGTAATCAGCCATCAGCTGCTGGATCTGCTGCCAGGAAAAGTATGCCCGATCCGGTTCGACACAAAGCCGGTTGTTTTCGCAGGCCCGGTTGTATTCGTCCCGTATCTGCATTTCGGCTTTTTCAGCGCTCAGCCCGCCGGCGGCCGGATCGATATTGACAACCAATGCCCCGCTCGGCAGGTAGTCGAAGACGGAGCTCAGCTCTTCGTAGACCAGCGGCAGGAGGCTGTCGATGCCCGGAAAGGCGCCGTCGACCTTGATGCGCTCGACAAGCTCTCGCAGCTTTCTGACCGGAAGCTGCTGAGCGGTGGCCTGCTGCCGAACGTTGCTCACCAGCGCGCTGCGGCCCGCCGGTTCGAGGACCGCCTCCCTGGCGGGCAGCAGGACCGCTTCGGGCACCTGCTGCATCCGCCGCTGGCTGGTGGCGGAAAAGAAATGAATCGACTCCACCACATTCCCGAAAAATTCCATCCGCAGCGGATCATCGTACAATGGAGAAAACACGTCAACGAGTCCGCCCCGCACCGCGTAATCACCCGGTTCCTCGACCACGGCGGCATGCGCATACCCACCATGGAGCAACTTCTCGACCAGCCGGTCGCGCTCACAATCCTCACCGGCCATTACCAATTCGGCGTAATCGACCATCGTCGGCCGAGGGATGACCTTCTGCAGCAGCGCGTCGACTGGAAGGATCGTCACCGGCCGATTATCGCCGGTCATCATCCGGTAAAGCGTGCTGATGCGTTTGGCGGTCGTCTCGCTGTGGTATGCCATCGATTTGTACGGCAAAATGTTGTAGGCCGGAAACTCGAGCAAGCGAGCATCTGATTCCGGCATAAAAAACCGCAGGTCGTCGCGAAGAGACGCGCCGGTTCTCGAAGAGGGCACCACCACTAGCAGGGGAGCCTTCGTTATACGCTGGATGCCGGCAATCAGATAGGCTGCCGCCGCCCCCGACAGGCCGGTGCAGTCGATCGCACCTTCTGCTTGAGCCAGGCGATCCGACAAGGATTCGAAAATTGTTTTCGCTTGATTTTGATTCATAAACGCAGTATTTAGGTGTGCTGTTACCGACAGCCGGCGTAGCTCAGCTGGTAGAGCAGCTGATTCGTAATCAGCAGGTAGGCGGTTCGAATCCGCCCGTCGGCTCCAGTTCCCAGGGGGCGCGTCCGGCCGGACAGCCCCTTTTGCATGTCAGACAACAAGTTCTTCTTCAGAGAGCACCCCCGCCTGCTGCAGCGGGCAGTGATTGCTTCGCTTTTCGTGCAAGGCCCGGGAATTATACTCTGAAACCTGTGAAAACAAAACCGTGGTTTCCGCCACCCGGTTTTGCCCAATCTTCGGCTATCGATCGCGGTTCAGCTGCCGGCATCGCAACTTGAACTGCCATTGAATCTTGGGGTATACTCGCCAGAGATGAGAAGGTCAAATAGCCACCGCAAAAAAACTTCCCGCATACCCATAGATCCCTTCCACCCGGAGCCGGACAAACGGTTTTACTATGCGTTTGAAGCCTTTGAACAGCGCCTGGCAATCTTGCGACGGCTCATTCAAGGCTCCGATGCCCTCATTTTTGTGATCGGGGAGCGCGGCAGCGGCAAATCCACACTGCTGCAGCGAATTCTGGCCACCACCGATCTGCCCTGGAAACCGTGCCGGGTTCAAACCGCCAAAAGTGCGGCCGGCGGCCGGCGGCCCCGGCTGAAACAAAAAGGCAGCCCGGCGGCTTTTTTGCTTCAGGATCCCGGTGCCACCATTGTTTTGATGGATGATGCCCACCGGCTGTCGCGCAAAGAGCTGCGCAAACTCCTACAGGACACGCTCACAGAGGGCCCTGCCCGTAAATTCAAGCGCATGGTGCTGTTCGGACGGCCACGCGTCGGCGAAAACTTTGACGCCGTCTCCGGCGGTTTGATCGAGGAAAACGCTGTTAACAAGATATTTTTACCGACCATCACCGTGGAGGAGGCTGCCGCATTTATTCGCCACCGGTTGGCCGTTGCGGGCTACACAGGCAAGAACCCGTTCACGCCCACCGTATTGAAGAATCTCTACGACGGCTCTGCGGGATTGCCTGGGCGGATAAACAAAGGCGCTGCCCGTTTGTGGGCCAAACACGGGTTCTACGGCAATGTTTTAGGGGAGAATTCCCGGCACAATCAAAGCCGCTTGCTGCGCGCGGTCGGCTGGTTTGCAGCGACTTTGGCAGCCGTATTGCTTGCCGGTGTTTTGTGGATATCCGCGGTAAACGACCGCAGCCCAGGTTTGGCGCCGGCATCGGGGCAACAGGTGGTTCGAGTCAAGATTCAAAGCGTCGAAGGGCAGCTGCGGCCCCGGGCGGACATCGCCTCGGTTTCACCGGGTAGAGGGTCGCAGCCCGGTGGTTCGAAAACGGCTCGTCCTGTTGTGTCGGCCGTTACGCAAAACCGCCCTGCCCCCGACAGCACGCACTCGAAGCCATCGCCGGCGACCGCCGCGCCGTCAAGGCAACCGGACAAGGACCGGCCGGGTGATATCCGCCGGGAACAATGGCTGCTGGCGCAAAACGCGGCCGATTACACGATTCAGCTCCTCGGTGTGCGCAGCGAGCAGTCCCTGTTGGCGTTTGTCGCCGATCACCGGCTCGACCGCGGCGGTCAAGCGGCCTATTACCGCAGCCGGTTCAGGGGGGGGATCTGGTTTCCGCTGGTGTATGGCACCTATCCGAGCGTAGAAGAAGCCCGACGGGCCATCGCCGGGCTGCCGGAAAAAGTCCGCGATATGTCCCCCTGGATTCGGAAGATGTCCGCCGTTCACGCAGAAATCCGCAAGGCAGCCAAGCCCTGACCCGAAACTGCTCCAACCGGCAGCATTGTCTAACTGGTGAATCAGGGAATTCTCAGCGCCGGCATTGAACCCGCCTGTTTCGTGAGTATGTTTCCAGGTTGGCTGGAACATTTACTTGTCATCTGCAAGCAGTGATGCGCTTTTTAAAAAAAATAGTTGCCTGGACGGCTGCAATGACCGCCGGACTGTTCGTGTTGGTTCTGCTGGTAATTTTGATTCTGCCGCAGCTGGTAAACCTCGAGGCGGTGAAACAGGGAATCCTCGACACGGTCTCAAGCGAGACCGGCAGTCAGTTGACTTACAACCGCGTAGAAATTCTGTATCTGCCCCGCCCCACGGTAACGCTCGAGCAGGCGACCTTGTCGGCGCCCGGCGATTTCAAATGCTCTCTGAGCGCCCTGCGGGCATACCCGGAAATCGCGGGGTTGTTGAAGGGACAAATCCGGCTTGCCGCCCTGCAAATCGAAAACCCGCGCTTCATTTTACAGCCGGGGTCCGGTACCGGGACTGCGGACAAAGAGTCGACTCTGATCTCCGCCGAGACCGTCCGCAGCGCTGCAGCGTACCTTTTGGCCATACCCGCATTTCAGTCTTCCGGTTTCCGGATTCGGATAAAAAACGGTCAGTTTTCTACTCCTTCCGCTGGCGGTGCGCAAATCGAATTTCGATCGATCAATGCACGCGTCCATCGCACGGCGGATAAGCTGCGGGTAAAGTTGAATTGTACTTCCAACCTGGGACGAAGAGTCACCCTCAGCGCTCAGGTGATCCCCGACAGCCTTACCGGCATTGCAGCCATCCGCGTGATGGGCTTTCGCCCCCACATGTTGCTGGACCCGCGGCAAACACGGCATTTCTTTCCCGTGGTCGACTCCGGCGCGGATATCGATCTGAAACTGCAACTCGAGACCGCCCGACGGCTTCGAATTGCACTGAACGCTGAGAATCCGTTCATGCGATTTCAGCGACCGGGAGTGGAAACCGTACTGAAAAGTAAATCCTTGAAAGCCGTGGCCAGCATCCGCGAAGATACCACCGTGATTTCCTTTTCCGACCTGCGGTTGGATCAACCCGGCCTGCAGGTATCCGGATCGCTGTTTCTCAATCGCAGCGATCCGGAAATTCGTCTCGATCTGAGCGCCGCCGGAATCGATGTCGCCGCGCTGCGGCAGGCCGCCCTGACCGTGATGGGTCAGGACAAAACGGTGCGGGAAATTTTTACCATCATCACCGGTGGTCACGTCCCCATCATCACGGTCCACGCCCGGGGAAAATCCGCTGCCGACCTCTCTCATGTCGAAAATTACATCATCCGGGGCAACATCTCCGGAGGGGATATCTTTATTCCCGGGGTCACCCTGGAGATCAGCAAGGTAAGAGGTGAGGCGTCGATCGCCGACGGCCTGTTACAGGGAACAAATATCTCCGCTCAGCTGGGCAACTCGTCCGGCAAAAACGGTGAACTGACCCTCGGGCTGGTGAGCCCGGACGCGCCGTTTCATCTCGATATCGAAACCCGGGCGGATGTGGCCCAGATCCAACCGATCCTGATGCGCCTGGTCGACAGCGAAAGCTTTAAAAACGAACTGGAGAAAGTCGTTTATCTAAGCGGAACCGCTGAGGGGCGACTGGTTATCGGCGATCAGTTGGACGATTTGCAGGTCACGGCGTCGGTAACCAGCGCCCACGTCTTTGCTGATTATGCGCGCATCCCTCACCCTGTCGTTTTAAGTGGCGGCCGATACCTGTTTCACTCCACCCGCTGCGTGGTGGACCAGGTCACCGCGCGAATCGGAGGCTCCGAAGTTCAAAATCTGTCGATCGGCTTGGACTGGTCGCAAAACGGTAACTTGACGGTTTCCGGCGGCAACACACAGCTCGATGTGCCCGAGTTGGTAGACTGGCTGGAGACCTTCGGGCCCCTGCAGTCCGGGCTGCAATCGATGCGGTTTCTGGGCGGAAGTGTAACGCTGGCGGGTTTCGGCATAAAAGGCCCCCTTCACAAGGCGCACCTGTGGCAATACGAATTCAGCGGTGAGGCGCAGCGCTTGGGGTTTCACCCCAAGCCGCTTGCCGATGCAGTTTGGGTGGACACTGCACGATTTGTGGCGCAGCCGGCCGGTGCATCCGAAATCAGGATGCGGGTGACGGAAAGCCGCATCCGCTGGGGCGACAGCACGATACAGCTTTCAGGCAACGCCCGGGTTTCGGCAAAAGGCGCGGATTTGGATGCGGACCTCGCCATTGATGACATCACCGGCCTGCAGATTTCACAGCTTTCCGGCACCGAACAGGCCGATGCCGCCGTTGAACCCAAGCGCGACTTTTGGCCCCGCTGGATGGAGGGGGTGCTTCGCGTCACCGCCGATCGATTTCAGCTGGGCAGCCTTACATTCACGCCGGTGGAGGCGGGCGTTATTTTGAATCCCGGCAATATGGTGGTAAAAATCACCCGGGCCGACCTTTGTGGCATATCGGTGCCGGGACTGCTGAAAATCTCACCCTGGACACTGACATTTACTGCAGAGCCGGAAACCGCCAATTCTCCACTGGATGCCCTGTTCTCCTGTTTGATGAAGGAGCCCGGAGTGGTGACCGGCAACTATGAAATAGCCGGCAATGTGACGGCCGACACCCTCAGCGACGGCTTTTATCGGTCACTGGACGGGCACATGCGGTTTACTTCACAATCGGGCCGCATCTATCGCCACGGCATCCTGGCAAAGATCCTGGCCTTGCTGAACGTGACCGAAATTTTCCGCGGCAAGCTGCCCGATGTGGTTCAAAAGGGGTTCGGGTACGAAACGATCAAGATCACCGGTGTGTTTGAAGACGGGAAATTCGTTTTGCGGGAAGCCGTCATCGACGGTTCATCCATGACGATCGCATTCGACGGCCATTACGATCTGACGCTGCAAACGCTGGACCTGAATGTCCTCGTGGCGCCTTTCAAAACGTTCGACGCGCTCATCCAGGCCCTGCCGGTGGTAAACCAAGTCTTCGGAGGGCGGCTGATATCGATTCCATTCCGGGTGGAAGGCAAATGGGACGCGTCCCTGGTGCGTCCGGTTGCCGTGGATGAAGTCGACGCCAACCTGTTGAACGTTCTCAACCAAAGGTTGAACGCCGAGTCGAAACCTTCGCAGCCCCTTCTGCCGGCCAGGAGAACCGATCGGCATCACGAACACAAATGATCGAATTTTGCCCGGCGCCGCAGCCGCTCACCGGCGATGGGCTCCCGTGAAGCGATGCCGGAAAAGCCGATCGAAAAGCTCCGCAATTTCGCCGATCCTCAAGCCGTAGCCGACCAGAAGCAGCAGCGCAAAAAACGCCAGGCCGATGACCGCACAAACGGCGAGCGAACCCGCCACCGTGGCGCTGTCGATCGCCGACAGGCCCGTTTGTTTGAACCACTCCAGCAAGGCGCCCAGCGCTGCGCTGATCACGATGATTTTCAGGTAAAACCGGTAGACTTCTCGTCCTTCCACGTTGTCGCTTTTGGCATTCCACAGTGCATACAGCAGGCCCACCTGAAAAGCCGCTGAAACCGATACGGCCAAAGCGATCCCGGATGCCCCCATCCATTGCATGCCGTACCAGTAAAGCGGCAGGCTCAGCAATACCGCCGCCGAACCGAAAAGCGCCGGAAACAGCGTGTTCTGCGTGGCGTGATACCCCCTGACCACCACCGTGTAGGATGACAGGGCGAATGCTCCGGGAAGCAGGAAAACCAGGATCTGGGCAGTCAGATCCGTGGCCCCCGCATCGAAATGCCCCCGCTGGAATAGCAGGCGAACGATTTCATGGCGAAGCACCATCAGCAGAACGGCAAAAGGAATGACCAGAGCGAGGTACCGCAGAACCCGGTTGAGAAGCTGGTTCATTTCACCGATCTTTTTCTCCGCAATCAACCGGGCCATAAATGGAAAGGCGGCCATGCCCGCCGCCTGTCCGAACAACCCCACGGGAATGAACAGAATCGTGCGCCCGTAGAGCAGACCGGCGATGCTGCCGGGCGGAAGAAAGGACCCGAAATAGCGCATGAATATCTCCATCGAAAACATCATGGTCAGCCCGAACATCAGCGGCAGGGTCAACAAAATATATTTTTTCAGGTCCGGATTCCGGAATTCGTAAAGGATCCGAAATCGCATCCCGGCACGTCTGGCTCCCCAGTACTGCAAGGCGAAATTGCCGGCAAACGCACCGATCAACACCCCCCAGGAAAACCCCTGCATCCCTACCCACGGTCCCAGCGCGATTCCGCCCGCAATGATGCCGAGGTTGTAGATCAGCGGCGCTAGGGCCGGAATGACAAATTGTTCTTTGGCAAACTGCACGGCCATGAACAGGCCGCCGGCGAAAAAGAAAAACTGCGCGGGCATGATGATGCGGGTCATCTGGACGGCGAGTGTCTGGAACTGCGGATCCCGACGGCCGCGGGCAACGGTTTCGATCAGCTCGGGCGCCCAGATCCACCCGAGGGCGATCAACACCACCAGCAGAGATCCAAAGCAGGTCAAAACGATGGAAAAGATGCGCCAGCCTTCGTCTTCCTGATGGCTGGCCAGGTACCCGGTGAAAATGGGAATGAAAGTTACCGCCAGAAAACCGCTGGCCACGATATGATTGAGAATTTCGGGAATCAGGAATGCGACATGATAGGCATCGACCTCTCCGCTGAGGCCGCCGACATATGCAATCGCCATGTCTCTGAACAGGCCGACAAACCGGCTGAGAAACACCGAGCCCATCATGATGACGGCGGCGATGCCGACTTTGCGATGCAGCGGCCTGTTCATACGAAAGCCATACAACAACGCCGATCGTACATCAAGGTGAATGGGGAACTGGCGGACGGCAATGTCCCATGAAATTGGGCGGAAGGTGGAAATTCATTTTACGATTCAAAAAAAAATGGTACAGAATATCCAGCCAAGAGCCGCGGCCGTCCCGTGCCTGATGGATCGGGCTGCGGTCGAACTGACCCACACGCATCAGAAACGTTTTTCTGCTGCACAGGGCAGCCAAACAGTGCGACTCGAAAAAAAAGCGGGTCAAACCAGTATCGATCGGAATCACCCCATGTTTCGACTGATTCGCGAGTGGCTGGACCGGCATTTTTCCGATCCTCAAATTCTCATTCTCAGCCTGCTGCTGGTAGTCGGGTTTGTTGCAATCTTTTTTCTGGGGCGGATGCTGATTCCGGTCTTCGCCAGCGTTGTCATCGCCTACCTGCTCGACGGGATGGTTACCCACCTTCAGGTCCTGCGCATCCCCAGGCCGATACTTGTCATTGTTGTGTTTGTGATGTTTCTGGCGGTCCTGTTGCTGCTGATCGTTTGGCTTTTGCCGCTGCTGTCCAGTCAGGTCGGCCAGCTGCTGCAGCAGCTGCCTTCGATGGTCAAAGCCGGGCAAAGCGAAATGTTGCGCCTGCCCGAGCGGTACCCGGGATTTATCTCGGAGCAGCAAATCAAACAGGTCCTCGATGTCGCCGGCACGGAATTCACCCATTTGGTCCGCCGGCTGCTCTCGCTTTCCATGGCCTCCCTGAAGGGCTTCATTTCACTGCTGGTTTACCTGATTCTGGTGCCGCTGATGGTATTTTTCCTGCTGAAGGACAAGTTCAAAATCCTCGGCTGGCTGAGCAACCTGCTGCCCGACGATCGCGGGCTGTCCGTGGAGGTCTGGCGCGAGGTAAACCTGCAAATCGGCAACTACATCCGGGGGAAAATCTGGGAAATTCTGATTATCTGGACCGCCAGTTTCATTACGTTCAAAATGCTCGGGCTTCAGTTTTCCATGTTGATATCGCTGTTCACCGGCCTTTCCGTGCTGATTCCCTATATCGGCGTGACCGTGATGTTTTTCCCGGTTGCCCTGATTGCCTACTTTCAGTGGGGACCGGGTAGTCAGTTTCTATATACCCTGCTGGCCTACACGGTCATTCAACTGCTGGATGGCAACCTGCTGGCTCCCCTGTTGCTCTCGGAGGTTGTCGATCTGCATCCGGTAGCCATCATCGTGGCAGTACTGATCTTCGGCGGACTGTGGGGAATCTGGGGACTGTTTTTCGCCATACCTTTGGCCACTCTGGTGCAGGCTGTGCTCAAGGCGGTCACCAAGCGGCACCTGGCCGCACAATCGCTGGAGGAGCCGAGCGAATCGAACTAACGGCTCGTTCAACGCAGCTTTTCCCGGCAACCGGCGCGGCGACCCTATCGTTTTTCACAGGAGGATAGCGAAGGTGACGGAAAAAAACCAAAAACTGCTGACGCTGGGTATCTGCCTGGGCGCATCCACCGTATCGGTGGTTCAGGTGGAAGCGGTCGGCAGTTTCTCTGCAGGGCAGCGGCGCCCGGATGCGCCGGCACGCATCGTTGATCATGCGCTTGTCGCCCACGGTGGAAATCCCCAAAAGGCGATCCTGTCGATTCTGACGGCATTCGACCTGAGTGCCGTCGACCGGATTGCGGCAACGGGCCGCAAGTTTCGGGATTTCGTGGAGATGACCTCTATCTCCGAGCCGGAAGCGACCGAACACGCATACCGATACTGCAAACCTGAGGGCATCGACTGCCCCGCCGTCGTTTCGGCAGGCGGCGAGACCTTCATGGTCTACGTGCTGAACCGCAGCGGTCAAATTTCCAACGTGATCACCGGAAACAAATGCGCTTCCGGCACCGGGGAGTTTTTTCTCCAGCAGCTGCGGCGCATGGACGTTTCGCTGGAGGAGGCCGCTTCCTGGTCAATGACCGAAGATCCTCATGCGGTGTCGGGACGCTGTTCGGTTTTCTGCAAGTCCGACTGCACCCACGCAACCAACAAAGGTATTCCCAAATCCAAAGTCACTGCGGGTCTTTGCCGGATGATGGCGGAAAAAGTGCTGGAGCTGCTGAAAAAGGTTCAGCGACGCGATATCATGATCGTCGGCGGCACCACCCGCAACCGGATGATGATCGAATACCTGTCCCAACAGGTTGCCGGGCTCATCGTTCCGAAGCAGGCCCCTTACTTCGAGGCGCTCGGGGCGGCCCTATGGGCCTTGGACCATCCGACCCGTCCGCTGCCGGATACCTCGCGGTTGTTTAAATCCGATGCGTCCTCCTTCGAAAGGTTGCCGCCTTTGCACGATTTCGAAAGCGCCGTAACGTTCAAAACACTGCAAAAAGTCCGGCCCCACGCCGGTGACGCCTGCATTCTCGGTCTGGATGTCGGATCGACCACTACCAAGGCCGTTTTGATGCGCTCGCGAGACGATGCCGTGCTGGCGTCGGTCTACCTGAGAACCAACGGGGACCCGGTGGGGGCTTCCCGGCGCTGCTATGAGGCAATATTGCAGGAGGTCCAACAAAGTGTCCCTGCGCAACAGATTTCCATCGAAGGCCTCGGCGTGTGCGGATCCGGAAGGCAAATTGCCGGCCTGCACGCGCTGACCGACGGGGTCATCAACGAAATCATCGCCCATGCGACGGCGGCCGTATTTTTCGACCCGTCCGTCGACACGATATTTGAAATCGGTGGCCAGGATGCCAAATACACCTATCTGACCGGCGGCGTTCCTTCCGATTATGCCATGAACGAAGCCTGCTCGGCCGGCACGGGGTCTTTCCTCGAAGAATCCGCCTATGAAACGCTCGGTGTGCGCATGGAGCAAATTGCCGACATCGCCCTGCAGGCAGATCGACCGCCGAACTTCAATGATCAGTGTGCCGCCTTTATCTCATCCGACATCAAAAATGCCATACACGAAGGCGTGCGGCACGAGGACATCGTGGCCGGTCTGGTTTATTCCATCTGCATGAACTACACCAACCGGGTGAAAGGAAACCGGCCGGTGGGAACCAAGGTCTTCATGCAAGGAGGCGTATGCTACAACCGTGCGGTTCCGCTGGCAATGGCCTCGCTGGTGGGAAAGCCGATCATCGTTCCTCCGGAGCCTGGCCTGATGGGCGCTTTCGGTGTGGCGCTGGCAGTCAAAGACCGGATCGCAAAAGGACTGATGACCGCTCAATCCTTCGACCTGAAAGCCCTGACCCAACGCGAAGTCGCATACGGCAAAACGTTTACCTGCAAGGGCGGAAAGGAAAAGTGTGATCGACGCTGCCCCATTGCAGTCCTCAATCTGGAGGGCCGGAAATTTCCATTCGGCGGCGCATGCAACCGCTATTACAACCTGCGCAACAAGGTCCGATACGACATCGGCAGTCTGGACCATGTTCGCACCCGCCAGCGCCTGATATTTACCGATTTCGGCGCAAACGCGGTCGACACCGGCCGAATGCGACGCCGCGGCGCGGTCGGCTTCAACAGAAGTTTTCTGCTGCACACGTATTTTCCCCTCTATTCGACCTTCTTTGCCGAGCTCGGGTTTGAACCGGTCATGCCCCGCAGCTGCAGCCGGGAGGGAATCGATCAGCGCAACGCCGCGTTTTGTTACCCGGCTGAACTCTCCCATGGGTTCTTTCACGAATTGCTCCGCATGGACCCGCGGCCGGAATTTATCTTCCTGCCGCACTTCAAGTCCATTCCATCCCTGACCGAAGGAACCAATTCCCTGGTTTGTCCGCTGGCGCAAGGGGAGACGTTCTACCTGCAGGCGACCTTTCGAAAAACGCTTCGCCGCCTTCAGGCTGCCGGCACCCGCGTGCTCGATCCGCCCATCGACATGCAGGCCGGATTGGCCGGTGCGGAGAAAACACTGGTTGCCGCGGCCCGCAATATGGGAATCGGAGGCCGGGAGGCCCGCCGTGCGTTTCATAAAGCCCGACAGGCGCAGGAAAAGTGCGCACTGGAGATGCGCCGCATCGGCGAGCAGGTACTCGCACAGCTGGCCCAAACCCCCGAACAGATCGGAGTCGTTCTGTTTGGTCGCTCCTACAATGCCTTTGCAGACGAGGCCCACATGGGAATCCCGCACAAGTTTGCCTCCCGCGGCATTCCCATCCTGCCGGTGGACTTTCTGCCTTTAACCGCCGAAAAGGCCAAGCGGCACATGTACTGGGGGCAGGGGCAACTGATTTTAAAACAAAGCCGCTTTGTTGCCCGTCACGATCAACTGTTCGGGGCATTTATTACCAACTTCTCCTGCGGACCGGATTCCTTTATCCTGGGCTACTTCCGGGACATTATGGGGTCGAAACCGTCGCTGACGCTGGAACTCGACAGCCACACGGCCGATGCCGGCCTGGAAACCCGCATAGAGGCTTTCCTGGACATTGCGGCAGCCTATCGCAAGCTGAAAGCCGCCCGGCGGCCTGCAGCCACCAAACCCGCATTCACCCCCGCCCGAACGCTGCTAGAAAACCAAACCCCCAAAGTGATCACCTCCAGTGGCGAAAAGCTGGCGATGACCGACCCGCGGGTAACCTTGCTGTTTCCTTCCATGGGCCCCATCGCAACCGAACTCGTTGCCGCGGTTTTTCAGGGCAGGGGTTTTCATGCCAGAGCGCACCCTCCGGCCGGCGAAGCCGAGCTGAAAACCGGGCGGGCCAACACCAGCTGCAAGGAATGCCTGCCGCTGATTCTGACCACCGGTACCCTGCTCAATTACATCCGATACGAAAAAAAGGCGAACGAGGTACTGGTATATTTCATGGCCGGAGGCAGCGGCCCCTGTCGCTTCGGCCAGTATGCGGTTTATATGGAAGACCTGGTCCGCCGCATGGAGATTCCCGACGTTGCCCTGCTGTCGCTGTCCTCGGAAAACGCCTATGCCGGGTTGGACGGTGACTTTCAGCGCCGGGGCTGGTGGGGCGTCCTCGTTTCCGATGTGCTGGAAGACATCCGCTCCATGCTGCTGACCAATGCCTCGGACCCGGGCACCGCTGTAGCGATATTCAAGGAAGAGCTGGACCTGATCCGGAAGGAATTGATGCAGGGAGAATTCGAGAGGTTGGAGCGCCAGCTCGTGCGCACGGCACTGCGATTCAAAAACGTACCGCTCAGGCAGCCGCCGGAAGCGGTGCCGACCATTTTCCTGGCAGGGGAAATTTTCGTCCGTAGGGATCCATTGTCCCGGCAATACCTGACCGAGTGGCTGGCACAACGGGGATTTGCGGTCATTTGCTCTCCAATCGCCGAATGGATGCTGTATGCCGATTTTCTGGTGGAAACCGGAAGAGCCGACTGCCATCCGTCGCTTGCAGACCGGTTGCGGTTCATGATCAAAAACCACTTCAAAATTCGCTACGAGCAGCGCATCAAGTCGGCCCTTTCGAAATCGGGACTGGTGCATGCCGAACAGATCGACATGAATGCAATCATCCGCAGCGGCTCACACTACCTGTCACCCAACCTGGGCGGAGAGGCCATTCTGACCATCGGCAGTTCGCTGACCGAAGTGGTAAGCAAGGCTTGTGGGGTGATTGCCATCGGTCCATTCGGATGCATGCCCAACCGTCTTTCAGAAGCCATCTTGAGTGAAACCATGAACCGACAGGACAAGATCGCCATCGAGCCCGACAGCGAGCAGTTGCGCATCATCCTCACCGGTATCGACGAACTGCCGTTTTTGGCGATCGAAAGCGACGGCTCGCCATTTCCGCAGATCATCAACGCCAAGCTCGAGGCGTTTTGCCTGCAGGCCCGCCGCCTGCATGAGCGGCTGTACCGGGTGAACTGACAGTGACAGAAAATACCGTTGCGCTTCCTGCCCCCCGGCACGACGGACAGGTTTCGCTTGAAAGAACCCTGCTGCTGAGACGATCGGTGCGGCACTGGAAGGACAAGCCCCTGGAGCTGGAGGACATTTCACAGCTTCTGTGGGCGGCCCAGGGAATTACAGATGCCCGCGGCTTGCGGACAGCGCCGTCCGCCGGAGCGCTTTACCCGCTTGAAATCTATCTGGTTGCCGGCCGTGTCAGCCGGCTGTCGGCCGGTGTCTACCGCTGCCGGGTGTTGCAGCATGAAATCTCAGCGGTGACCGTTGGAGATGTTCGCAGGGATCTGTGCCAGGCGGCGCTGCAGCAGCAAAGCGTTGCGAAGGCATCCGTCACCTTTGCACTCTGCGCGGTTTACCGGCGGGTGGCGGTCAAATACGGCGAAAGAGCAGTCCGGTATGCACACATGGAAGCGGGACACGTGGCGCAAAACATCTGCCTGCAGGCGGTCGCCCTGAACCTGGCCTCTGTGGCCATCGGCGCCTTCCACGATCGGCAGGTTCACCGCCTGCTGCAACTGGCCCCTGACGAAACCCCGCTGTATCTGATTCCGGTTGGCAGACCGCTGTAAGCGGTGCCTCCCGATGGGGCTCAGACGGTTACTGCGCGCCAACCGCCCGGCGTCGGCATTTACACCGACACGGCCGCTCTGAAGCCTGATCCCGCGGCGCGGGCTTCTGAAGATCGAATGGCAAGGCCGCTTTCGAGAATCGATGTCGCATGTTCGATCCTGAAAACAATGCACTGACCGAAAACCCGGTTCCTTCCTCTCGCAAGGCGGTCTGGGGCTGGGCGCTGTACGACTGGGCAAACTCAGCGTTTGCCACCTCGGTGATGGCCGGGTTTTTCCCGATTTTCTTTAAACAATACTGGAGCCTCGGGGCCGATACCAGCCTGAGCACGGCCCGGCTCGGATTCGGCAACTCACTGGCCAGCCTGCTGATCGCCGCAATGGCACCGGTGATGGGAGCCATTGCCGACCGGGGGGCGGCACGCAAGAAGTTTTTGATGACGTTCGCCTATCTCGGAGTGCTGATGACGGCCCTGCTGTATGTGGTCGGACAGGGGCAGTGGCTGCTGGCTCTGAGCGTCTATGTGGCGGCCGCCATCGGTTTCTCGGGTTCGATCGTTTTCTACGACTCCCTGCTTCCCGCAGTTGCCTCTGAAACAAACATCGATTTCATCTCCAGCCTCGGGTATTCCCTGGGGTACCTGGGCGGTGGCCTGCTCTTTCTGCTCAATGTGATCATGACACTGAAACCCGGCACCTTCGGCCTGCCGGATGCGGCAGCGGCCGTTCGGGTTTCATTCGTTTCGGTGGCGCTGTGGTGGGGCCTGTTCAGCCTGTTCACGCTGCTGTGGGTGCCCGACACCGCCGGCAGGGAGCGCCGGACCGGCAGGCGGTGGCACACCGTCGTGGAAGGATTGAAGCAGCTATCGGAAACTTTCAAGGAAATCAGGCATCTGCGGACAGTTTTTCTGTTTTTGCTCGCCTACTGGTTTTACATCGACGGAGTCGATACGATCATCCGCATGGCCGTGGATTACGGCCTGTCGCTCGGCTTTCGTTCCACCGATCTGATCACCGCCCTGTTGGCTGTTCAGTTCGTCGGATTCCCGGCCGCCCTGGCCTTCGGTAAACTGGGACAAAAATGGGGCGTCCGCCGTTCGATATTTCTCGCCATCGGCATGTACATCTGCATCACCCTGTGGGGTACGATGATTTCCAGCAAAACGGAGTTTTATGCACTGGCGGTGATGATCGCACTGGTGCAGGGCGGCATCCAGGCCCTGAGCCGTTCGTATTATTCCCGGCTGATCCCCGTAAACAAGGCTGCCCAGTATTATGGATTCTACAACATGCTGGGAAAGTTCGCAGCCATTATGGGACCGGCCTTGATGGGAGGTGTCGTGCTGCTGGTCAGGTACCTGCTGCTGCCGCCGTCTCCCAGCACAGAAGCGATGCTTGCAGCCGGCCGCCTCGCGTCACGCTGGAGCCTGGGTTCCATCGTTGTGCTTTTTGCGATCGGCGGCCTGCTGCTCTACTTCGTCGATGAGCAAAAGGGGCGCAGGGAAGCGCAGTACCTTTCCCGAACGTAATGAAAACCAATCGTTTCACGCAACATCGGAGGTGGGTCCCCATGCGGAAACCGAGCGCTCGGACAGTTCAGATCCTGGTCCTGTGCACCATGGCACTGGTGGCAGCCGGCTGCCACCATCAAAGCGCCGGGCCCGAACAACCGGTCCCGGACTGGCTGACCAGCACCCCGGATGACGACCGCTACCTGTATGCAGTGGGCATATCCGGGAAAACGCGAAGCGTCAAAGATGCCTGGAACCAGGCCGCCCAGCGGGGCCGCGCAGAGTTGGGGAAAATCATTATTACACGGGTGGCCAGCAAGGACCTGGTCATCAGCACGAACCGCAGCGACTACTCCCGCCAGGTAATCGAGGCCCTTTCGGACACCGAACTGTATTTCACGGAGGTCATCGCCCGCTGGTACGATGCAACCGGCACATATGGTCCGCCCGGCTTTTATTACGTGCTGGTTCGAATGCAGCGCGAGGAAGCCGAACGGATCCTGCGGAAGATGCGGTGAAACCCGCCAGTGAGAGCCCTGCTGCCGCTGTGCGCCTGCAGCCCGCAATTTCCCCCATCCGGATGTTGTGGTTCGGAAAAACCGCGGTCAGCGCCTCGGTTCCCAAATAATACTTGATTTACTAAAAATACTTTCGTATACTAACACCAGACTAGTCCCGACCCCTGAAAACGGGGTCCGACTATTATCGGAGTGTTTTCCAATGGGCATGCACCATATCGAAATCGACGACCAGGTCTGGGACTATCTGAAGCAGTTCGCAGAACCGTTCGTGGACACCCCGAACACGGTACTGCGCAGGCTTCTTCTGGAAGGCACCGATGCCTTCGATCAGGACGAAGAGCCGCTGGCCATCATGAACATCAAGGGTGTACCCAAGGCCCTGTCGCAGATACTCGAAGTGCTCTACGAAATTGAAATCAACAACTGTTCGCGCACCGAGGCAACGCACCGGGTTGCGAAAAAGCGCGGTACCGCCCCCCAAACCGTCATCGATAAATATTGCCGCCAGCTGAACAAAAGGGCTCACGAAATCGACCAGATGCTCAGCGAGCCCACCTATACCGAATTCAGGCAGCTGTTAAAGGAAAAGTTTACGTCTCACCATGGCATCATCGAGATTTACTTCGAAACACTTATCGGAGGACAAGCGCCCCTGCCGGACAATCCCGACCTTACCATGCGCGAACTGGCGCCCTCCCTGGATTCCTGATCCGCTTCCCGCCACTGTGGTTGTCGCCGGCTGGAGCATCATCGACGAGCCGGTATCCTTTCTTCCGGGACAAAGGATGAAAAAATACCGTCCCGCTTTTGTTCGGTTCCGGCGGGACCTTCGGGTTGCGGTTTTTTCTCGTTTAGTATCTTGACATATCATTTATTTCCGTATATTTTAGCAGCTTATGAGTCTTCAGCTGATTTTTCAGCAGTAACATAATCCGTTCAACCATCTGGCCGGATCGGCTTACCACCCGAACAATGTAACTGGAGAGGCTGCAGCCTCGACGTCCATGACGCATTCTCGATACCATAAATGGGGAGATCCTTGATGGCCGACGCAGAGGAAACCGAACTCAAGGCGGAAATCGATCAGATCGTACAGACGATCAACGAAACCATTCGAAAGATCGAGCGGGTGGCTCCATTCAACAAAGAAACTGCCGAGCCGTCCGCTGAAGGGGATTCGACCGACGAGGCGACACAACCCCTTGACAAATCGTAGCTATTTGCCATTGCAGGAAAAATTTCGATTGACCTTACCGGCAAAGTCGATTATTGAGCAAGATCGTTGCGGATGTGCGAACCATGTTCATTGAGGAGGTGCCATGGCACTAACCAAGAACGACATCGTTTCGACTGTACATGAACTCGGATTTACCAAGAAAAAGTCGGTCGAAATCGTCGAATCCCTCCTGGAAATCATCAAGGGCTCGCTGGAGAGAGGGGAAGACGTTCTGATTTCCGGTTTTGGCAAATTCTGTGTCAAGAATAAAGGCCAGAGACGGGGCAGAAATCCTGCGACGGGTTCCGATCTGATTCTCAGAGAGAGAAAGGTGGTCACCTTCAAGTGTTCGGGAAAACTCAGAGACAAGATCAACGGAATCCCATAACCAATCCGCTGCTCCCCCCACTGTCACATGTCAATTTTATAAGTCTTTATCTTGCTCAGCAGAGACGGGTGGCTGATCTCCAGTAGTTTCGCCGCCCGGGTCCGGTTGCCACCGGTCTCTTCAAGGGCTTTTACGATCAGCTTCTTTTCCAGCACCCGCTGGGCCTCCTTCAGGGAAAAACCTGCGATGAGTCCGCCGACCGGGTCCGCTTGCGTCCCCTTGCCGATTTCCGGGGGGAAATGTTCCGGCTTCAGTTGCTTGCCCTCGGCAAACACCATTGCGCGCTCGATGGCATTTTCGAGCTCCCGGACATTTCCCGGCCAGCCGTGCTTCATCAGATGCGACAGCGCCGCAGGGCTCACTTCGGCGATCCGCCGCTTCAAAGACCGGTTGAAACGACCGATGAACGCCTGACACAGCAGGGGGATGTCTTCCGCCCTGTCCCGCAGCGGTGGTATCTGTATCGGCATGACGTTGAGCCGGTAAAACAGGTCCTCTCGAAAATTTCCCCGCCCAATCTCCTCTTCCAGGTTCTTCGCGGTTGCTGCGATCACCCGCGCATCCACCTGGCGCGTTTTGGCGCCGCCCACCGGCCGAATTTCGTTTTCCTGCAGGACCCGCAGCAACTTCACCTGCAACGACATGGGAAGCTCGCCGATCTCATCCAGAAAAATCGTCCCGCCCTGGGCTTCCTCGAACAGCCCTTTTTTATTCTTGTCTGCGCCTGTGAAAGCGCCCTTCACGTAACCGAAGAGTTCGCTTTCCAGCAGGGTTTCCGGAATCCCTCCGCAATTGACCGGCACCAGGGGACCGTTTGACCGCCGCCCCTGAAAATGGATTCCCCGGGCGATCAATTCCTTCCCGGTGCCGCTTTCACCGGTGATCAGCACGGTCGTGTCGTATTGGGCAACTTTTTCCGCCAGCTGGAAAACGGACTGCATCGGCTTGCTTTTGCCGATCATATTGCCGAACCGGTTCTCCCGGCCGATTTTCCGGATCCGCTCCTTCAGCAGCAGGTTCTCTTTCTTCAGGCTCTCGCGTTCTTCGGCCTTTTTCAGGGTCAGGTGCACCTCGTCGCTTTTGAACGGCTTGGAAATGTAATCGTAGGCACCCAGTTTCATCGCTTCAATGGCCGTATCGATACTGCCGTAGGCGGACATGACGATCACGGTGGTGTCCTGCAGCTTTTCCCGCGCGGATTCGAGAAATTCCATCCCTCCCATGTTCGGCATTTTGATGTCACAGAGGATAAAATCGTAATGTTTTTTATCCAGCGCGGCCAATCCCTCCAGTCCGTCGGCGGCCGTTTCCACCCGGTAACCGGATTTTTTCAGCATGACCGAAAGCATGTGGCGCATGTTCTGCTCGTCGTCGATGACCAGCAGCCGTCGCAGGCCTTCGAACTCATCGGTTGCCGTGTGTCGGCTGGTCGTTTGCTTACCGTTTTTCATTATTCGACACAACCCCTGTAACGTTTGCGTCGGGTGCAGTGTCAACATCACCTGCCAGGGGCAAGGTCAGGGTCATGACCGTTCCCTTGCCGTCCCGGCTGGCGGCAGTGATGTGACCGCCGACCCCTTCTATAATCATGAAACTGACCGAAAGTCCCAGCCCGGTTCCCTTGCCCGGCTCCTTGGTGGTAAAAAAGGGATCGAATATATTGACCAGGTTTTCCTCTGCAATCCCGGGCCCGTTGTCACTGACCTCGACAGTCAGCATCGGCGGGTTGCTGGTGCCGTTGCCTTCGGGGTCGCCGTCGACCGGATCCACCGCGCTTTTTATCGCGATGCGGCCGCCGTCTGCCCGGGTTGCTTCATTGGATGCGATGGCATCGGCCGCATTGATCATCAGATTTAAAAATACCTGCCGCAGTTGATTCGGGTCTGCCAGCACCCGGTCATCAGGGGCGTTTAACTGCAGGTCTATGGTAACACCGGACATCAACGGCTGGAACTTGATGACCTCGGTGATGTCGTGGATGATTTCGTGAACCCGGATCGGTTCCACGCCTTCCCTTGACGGCCTCGACAGATCGAGCAATTGCCGGATGATGGTGTTGATGCGGTTGAGCTCATCTTCGGTTCGTTGGATGTATTCCGACTTTTCATCGCCTGCCAGGTCCGGTTGTTTCAGCAGGTCGAGATATCCCATGACGATGCCGATCGGATTGCCGATCTCGTGGGCGATGCCGGCAGAGAGCCGTCCAACGGATGCCAGCTTTTCCGCCCGGATGATCTCCTTCTGGGCGTTTTTCAGATCGACGTTCGCTTTCTCCAGAGATGTAACCGTAAAGCGCAATTTTTCCTTGTCTTCGGCGATTCGCCCCAGCATCAGATTCAACGCCCTGGATAGTTGGTGCAGTTCGTTGTCCTCTTTGCGGACGTTGAACAGCAGGCCGTCCTCCTCGCGGTAATCCTCCGCCCGATTGGCCAACCGCTTCAGCGGGTCCAGATAGATTCTTGATATCCGATGCAGGCCGATGAAGGTCAGGATGACCGTGTTGATGCCGATATAGATCAAAAATATTTTCTGGGAGCGGCGCAGGCGGGTGTAGATGCCCTCAAGCGAAGTGGTCACGCCGGCAGCCCCGACAGCTACCCCGTCGCGGAAAAGCGGGGTTGTGACGAGGACATACCGATCCTGGAGCCAGAAAACGCCCCATGTTTTGCCGACAAACCGTGTGGTTTTGAGACCCTGCTGCAACGATTCGCGCACGTGGGCCACGAGCAGTTCCCCGGTGCGGCAGGCCGCTGAGGAATACATCGGACGGCCCAGGCGGTCGAGTACGGTCAAACACTCCACATCGCTTTGCTGCTCGATGAGCCGGATCGCAGAACCGGCCGCTGTCTGCGGCGAGAACTGGGCGGCAGCTGCAACCTGCGCGGCAAGGGCGGAGAGCAGCAGTTCCGACCGGCTGATCTCCGCCCGCAGCAGATCTCGCTGCACCGTAAGCACGGTCACGAGGTTGATCAACATCATTCCCATAAACAGCAGAATGGCAACCGTGATAAGAATGTTCGATCTGAGCCCGCGTGCAATCAATTCTGCTCCGAAATAATCTAATGGAATCATTACATATTATCACAGACGACCCTAATGCACAATCATCAGACCGTTGAGACCCGATCGTCATACGGGCGATTTCAACCGCCTTTTCACAAGGCGCATTTGCTCGTCTGACAGCTGTTCAGGGACACGCCGGCGGCGGGGGGCCAAGCAGGCCGCCGCAACGACTGCCGCCGTGGCTGAAAAGAAGGGGTTACATTCGTCAAGCTGCACGGGGCAGATGAAAAAATGGAAAACAGGCGCACTTTGGGCTTGCGGTGAAATACGGAAGGCAGTGTTTTCCGGCGGACGCTTCAGCCTGTCGGTCGGGCCCGTCGGCAGGGTCGTTTGTGTCCCCGGTTTAGGAAATGTGACGGATGCCGCAATGGTTCCGGGCCCCGCAAAGACGCATCGATGTCATGCGCGGTGCTTTTTCGAAGACCACCGCCGGCCATCTCAGGCACCCTCTGGCATGCCGGAATTTTTCCAAATTATTTCCATTACTTCATTTTGGCGGGTGCTGCGGCGCGAATCGCTATTTTCGTCCGGATCAATCTGTCGGGCCGATTCGTAATGATGCCGTCCACGCCCATTTCAATCAGGTGCTTCATGGCGTCCTGCGCGTCCGGGGTCCAGACGTACACTTCCATACCCAGTTCATGCGCGGCTCGCAGGCTGGCGACCGTCAACTGTTTGTAATACGAGGCCCAATATCGTCCGCCGGCCGCGCGTATCGCATGCGGAATGGACCCGGAAAAATCATCGATATCCAGCCCGGCCATCCACGGGGAAGCCCCGGGCTGTCCGGACTTGATATTGTTCAGGCGCGAACCTTCCAGGGAGAGGTATACAGTTGGTATATCCGGAGCGATTTTCTGCACATGGACCAGATTGCGCCAGTCAAAGGAAAGAATACGGGTGCGATCTGAAATCTTTTCTCCGCGCAGGATCTCTATAACCATCTCGCTGACGGTTTCCGGGGCAGGCGTCAGGTCAGCTGCTTCCGGAGATGTTTTAATTTCAACCCAAAGCTGCGTTGTCGGGCCACACTGCTGTTTAAGCAGCCGGATGACCTCGCGCAGCGTCGGGATGCGCTCCCCATCGACGGGAGTTTGTTCGGGATAGCGGCGAGCATATCCGGTGCCGGGTTTCAGCCGACCGACATCATATGTTTTGAGTTCATCCAGCCGCAGGTCCTTGATAACGGGAAGCGAGCCGGGTTTCAGCCAATCGCCGTCCGGTGATCGCGTGAGTGCCGGTTTCAGCCTGAAATCGTGATGTACGACAACCTCTTTGTCGGCGGTGAGAAGCGCATCCAGTTCCACCGCATCGACGCCGAGTTCACATGCCCGGGCAAAGGACGACAACGTATTTTCCGGGGCAAGTCCGGCAGCGCCACGGTGTCCGACGACATAGAACGCTCTGTTGCCCGATTCACCGGTTGACGGTGCCGGGTTCTTGGCAGAGGCCCGACAGGAGGCCACGGCCGCCAGACATGCGAGGCCGAATGCGACCATCAGCAGTGTACGATACGGTTTTCCTTTACATCTTTTCATTAACCGCTCCCTCGCATTTGACGCAACCTTTGATTTTCATGTGCAGCGGCAGCGCAGTGTCATGCACAGCCCCAGCACCCTTCAGAAGGTGAACAGTGACCACATCACTTCGACCGGTTGCAGGATAACGCCCCTCTTTCGCCGCATGCAAGATGCATGTTATCAGCATGTTGTCAGGGCTGCAAAGGATTTTTTAAAGGATTTTCTTGACTATGAGCGACAATATCTGTTTAGTAGAAACAGCTGTAATACCGCTGCGATCTGCGGACATTCAAACTCACTTTCCTGCACAACCCGATAGTCACTGAACAGGGCGGTGCCAGTGCCTGTTTTCGTTTACTATATTGCATTTCGAACGCCGCCAACAAGCACGGCGTTCCGACATGGATAGCGGCCGGATCGCAATGCAGTCACCTTTACCCGAAATCATCTTTTTTTCTTGCATGTAGCACAGGTCCGTTGCTCCCTCTGCGGGGGAATTCTAACGCTCCATTATTATCGTCACTCGCAGCGCCGACCTTCATTGAAGAAAAGGAGGACAAAATGACCAATTTGCGGAAATGGATTGTTGTCGGTGTCATGATCAGCTTCGTCGTGTTGCCGGCAAGTGTGCTGGCGGAACCGATCACGATCGACTGGTGGTTTGCCCACGGTGGAAGGCTGGGTGAAAAAGTCCAGGAAATCGTCGCCAATTTTAATTCGATGCAAAGCAAATACAAGGTGGTCGCCACCTACAAGGGGAACTACACGGACACCATGAATGCCGGGATCGCCGCATTCCGCAGCAAAAACCCGCCCCACATTTTGCAGGTTTTTGAAGTCGGAACAGCGAGCATGATGGCCGCCAAAGGGGCGATTAAACCGGTGTATGAAATTATGGCCCAATCCGGACAGCCATGGAGCCCCGATGCCTACCTTTCCACCGTAACCGGCTACTACACGACACCGGAAGGCAAAATGCTGTCCATGCCGTTTAACAGTTCGACGCCGGTTCTCTATTACAACGTGGAAGCGTTCGAAAAGGCAGGCCTGGACCCGGACAAACCACCGAAAACATGGCCCGAGGTCGCCGAATACGCCAAAAAGCTGGTAGCGGCCGGATATCCCGGCGGATTCTCCACCGCCTGGATTTCCTGGATTCACATCGAAAACTTCGGCGCCTGGCACAATGTGCCGATCGGAACCAAGGCCAACGGATTTGAAGGGCTGGATACCGAGTTCGTGCTCAACGACCCGTTGCACGTCAAACATATCCAGCACCTGGCCGACTGGCAGAAAGAAAAAATATTCGTTTACGGTGGACGGCGCAACAAGGGCAATGCGTTGTTTTCTTCCGGTGAAGTGGCCATGTATACCGAGTCTTCGGCGGGATATGCCGGGTTCAAAAAGACCTGCAATTTCCCCTTCCGCACCAGCATGCTTCCGTACTGGCCGGATGCGCCCGGCGCCCCGCAAAACACGATCATCGGCGGCGCCAGCCTCTGGGTGATGGCCGGTCATCCCCAGGCGGACTATGAAGGTGTTGCCACCTTTTTCAGTTATCTGTCCTCGCCGGCGGTTCAGGCGGACTGGCACCAGTTTACCGGGTATCTGCCCATTACCACCGATGCGTACTACCTGACCAAAGGCCAGGGGGTATACAACGAAAATCCTGGCATGGAAACCGCCCTGAAGCAAATGACCCTCAACAAACCAACGGCCAATTCCAGAGGTTTGCGTTTCGGTAATTTCGTGCAGATGCGTGCCATCATGTACGATACCCTGGAAGCCATTTTTTCCGGCCAGCAGACCGCCCAGCAGGGCTTGGACGAGGCCGTGGAAAAAGGGAACAAATTGTTGCGCAATTTCGAAAGCGCCAACAAATAGCCAAACCAGAGTGCGCAGGACCCGCCGGTACTCGCCGGTGGGTCCTGCCCCTTCCACCTGCCGGGTGAGACGTATCCCATGGAAAAAAGAGTCGTCTTCAACAACAGAATCCTGCCCTATCTATTGGTTACCCCCCAGATCATCATTACCCTGGTTTTTTTCATCTGGCCCGCATTTATGGCGCTCTATCAATCGGTCTTGCAGCAAGACCCCTTCGGGCTCAAAACGGTCTTTGTCGGATTGCAAAACTTCAAATACATCTTCACCGACCCCATTTATCTGAACTCGATCCGGGTTACGATGATCTTCAGTTTATCGGTGGCGGCCATCGCCATGTCGACGGCACTTCTTCTGGCAGTGATGGCCGATCGCGCGATTCGCGGAGCCACAACCTATAAGACGTTTATCATTTGGCCCTATGCAGTGGCGCCTGTGGCGGCGGCAGTGATATGGTATTTTCTGTTCAACCCGACCGTCGGAATGATTTCTTTTTTCCTCAAGGCTGTCGGCGTTGACTGGAACTTCACGTTGAAAGGCGGGCAGGCGATGTTTCTGGTGGTCATCGCCGCGGCGTGGCGCGAAATCTCCTATAATTTTCTTTTTTTTCTTGCCGGTCTGCAAACCATCCCTAGGTCGTTCATCGAAGCCGCTGCCATTGACGGGGCTTCTCCGGCAAAACGGTTTTGGACCATTGCATTCCCGCTGCTTTCGCCGACGGTGTTTTTCCTGCTCGTAATGAATATGGTCTACGCTTTTTTCGATACCTTCGGCGTGATTCACGCCATAACCGAAGGCGGTCCCTACGAGGCCACCAATATCATGGTCTTCAAGATTTACCACGACAGTTTTGAAAGCCTGGACCTCGGCGGCTCTGCCGCCCAGTCGGTTGTTCTGATGATCATCGTTATTTCGCTTACGGTGATCCAGTTCCGCTATATCGAAAGAAAAGTCCACTACTGATGAGGAGTAGAAGATGGTCGAACATCGGCCCTGGCTCTCTTTCCTGACCCACGCAATCCTGGTGCTGGGCTGTCTGGTTATCGCCTTTCCGATATACACCACTTTTGTCGCCTCCACCCACAGCCTGGAGGCAATCACTTCGTCTTTTCCCTTTTTTCCGGGCCGGCACCTGATCGAAAATTATCACCAGGCTTTGACCGTCGGAAGTGGCGAGGTCGGCGCATCCGTGGGCACCATGATGATCAACAGCCTGATCATGGCGCTGGGCATTACGTTTGGAAAGATATCCATCTCGCTGCTGTCCGCCTTTGCCATCGTCTACTTCCGATTTCGTTTTCGCATGTTTTTTTTCTGGATGATATTTATTACCCTGATGCTGCCGGTGGAGGTTCGAATCCTGCCGACCCACAAGGTGGTGGCGGATCTGAAAATGCTGGACAGTTACTCCGGCCTGATCTTTCCGCTGATCGCCTCGGCTACCGCCACGTTTCTGTTTCGCCAGTTTTTCATGACGGTGCCCGACGAATTGTGCGAAGCCGTCAGAATTGACGGGGGCGGTCCCCTCCGGTTTTTCTTTGACATTCTGCTGCCCATGTCGCGCACTTCCATCGCGGCGCTGTTTGTCATTCTTTTTATTTACGGGTGGAATCAGTACCTCTGGCCGCTGCTGATCACCGGAGACGAGAGCTACTACACGCTGTTGATCGGCATCAAAAGAATGCTCGATGTCGGCGAAGGCCAGGCCGATTGGCAGATTATCATGGCTTCTACCATGCTGGCCATGATACCGCCGGTGCTGGTGGTGATCTTTATGCAGAAGCAGTTTGTCCGGGGTATGACCGAAACCGAAAAGTGACGCATTCGAGCTGCAGCCGATTGCCCGTCTTTCTGAAAAGCTACCAGGAGGATCTATGGCGGATGTGAGCCTGAAAGATATTTATAAATCGTTCGGCCCCAATGAGGTCATTCACGGCATCAGCTGCGATATCCACGACGGTGAATTCATCGTCATTTTAGGCCCCTCCGGGTGCGGCAAATCGACCGTCCTGCGCATGATCGCCGGGCTGGAAGTTATCACCAAAGGCGATATTGCAATTAACGGCAAGGTGGTCAATCAGCTGGAGCCCGCCGATCGCGATATTGCCATGGTTTTTCAGAACTATGCCCTCTATCCGCATATGACCGTTTTTAAAAATATGGCGTACGGCCTCAAAATTCGGAGGATGCCCAAAGCGGAAATCGAAAAAAGGGTTCAAAGGGCAGCGGAGATACTGGAGCTGACCGAATTTCTGGACCGCAAGCCGCGGCAACTCTCCGGCGGACAGCGCCAGCGCGTAGCCATGGGTCGCTGCATCGTACGGGAACCCAAGGTGTTTTTGTTTGACGAACCATTGAGCAACCTGGATGCCAAACTGCGCGTTCAGATGCGCCATGAGCTGAGAAACCTCCACGAAACTCTGGGCATCACCAGTGTGTATGTCACCCATGACCAGGTGGAAGCCATGACCTTGGGGGATCGGCTGGTTGTCATGGACGACGGATATGTGGAGCAAATCGGCTCG